>Ga0316203_1000578_pt1 | contig 40702 bp, 37 predicted proteins | sample 6monrhotite_MG_FD_204940 | JGI IMG/M metagenome (GOLD analysis project Ga0316203, IMG submission 204940) | Microbial mat bacterial communities from mineral coupon in-situ incubated in ocean water Damariscotta River, Maine, United States -... | ecosystem: Environmental > Aquatic > Marine >... | reverse complement strand
ATTCTGAAACCAGCTCCCAGCTCAAAATACGCGTCATGAATATCAGCAAAACCGAGATCGCGCGTGATCTGGACAAGGCGGTTGAATTTGATCAAAGTCAGACCTTTAAAAAAATATACGAAAGTGAGTTTGGTATTGCCGGTGGCGAACCTTATGCTGCCTTAATCGGTGACTATGAGTTCTCATCGCATCCAGATGACATAGACCTGCTTTCCAATATATCGAATGTTGCAGCAGCGGGCTTCTGTCCTTTTATATCAGCAACTGCACCAGAAATGTTTGGGTTTGAGTCATTTACCGAATTATCAAAACCCCGTGATTTAGAGAAAATTTTTGATTCTGCGGAATATATCAAATGGCGCAGCTTCCGTGACAGCGATGACTCCCGCTTTGTTACCCTGACCATGCCCCGCGTCCTTGCGCGCTTACCCTATGGCCAGGACACAAAACCCATTGAAGCATTCAATTTTGAAGAAGGGACCATTGACAGTAGTGGGCGACAACTGAGCCATGAACATGATAATTATTGTTGGATGAATGCCGCATACGCTATGGGAACCACCCTGGCGCATTCTTTTGCTGAATATGGCTGGTGTACCAGTATTCGTGGCGCCGAAGGGGGTGGCAAAGTTGAAGGCCTGCCAAGCCATGTATTCACAAGTGATGATGGTGACATGGATCAAAAATGTCCGACAGAAATCGGCATTACCGATCGACGGGAGGCTGAATTAAGCAAGTTGGGCTTCCTGCCATTATGTCATTATAAAAATACAGACTACGCTGTATTCTTTGGTGCGCAAACAACGCAAAAACCGAAAAAATTCGATGACCCAGACGCAACAGCAAACTCGGAAATATCAGCCCGTCTGCCTTACATCATGGCAACGGCACGAATTGCACATTTTTTGAAGGTGATGGCGCGCGATAAAGTCGGTTCTTTTATGGAAGCCTCAGAAGCAGAGGAATGGCTTAATAAATGGATATCCAACTATGTCAATAACAGCCCGGACGCCAGCCCCGACATGAAGGCACGTTACCCATTGGCAGAAGCTTCCATAGAAGTTAAAGAAGTGCCTGGACAGCCCGGTGTCTTTAGTGCCATTGCCTGGATGCGACCATGGTTGCAAATGGAAGAATTGACGGCATCATTACGACTAGTTGCCAATATCCCTAAAGCTGGCTAACACCATCAACTGCTCTCAGAGATGAGAGCAGTTGGCTTTACCACATCCGGACAATTTACACCCTGTTAGTCCCTGAACTAATGGTAACCTCGTGTCAAAAACACAACGACAAGCCCCAGTTATTAAACAAGCGCACAACAAGATCGACTTTGATACTGTCCTTTCACAACCGGCATATATCACCAATTTGAACGGATTTCTTCGAGAGAAGAAAGAGGATAAAGCGTTACGCTATTGTGTTGAAACGTTCATATCAGGGGAAAAATTAACATCAACGTCAAAAATCAAGAATGCTATTTTTGGGGTCATCGCAGATATCGATGAAAAAATAAATACACAATTAAATGAGATAATACATCATCGCAAATTTCAAAAACTCGAGGCATCCTGGCGAGGACTCTGGTTTTTAACAAGACAGGCTGATGGTAAACAAAACATCAAAATCAGAATGCTCGATATTTCCTGGTCAGAAGTTGTGAAGGATATTAACAGAGCCCTGGAGTTTGACCAAAGCCAGTTATTTCATAAAATATATAGCAAAGAATACGGCACACCGGGTGGTGAACCCTATGGGGTTATTATTGGTGATTATGAAATAAGTCACCGGATATCAAAAAATAATCCACATGATGATATCGCCACACTGGAAGGTATAGCACAAATTGCGGCAGCTTCTTTAGCGCCGTTTATTGCATCACCTTCCAGCGATATGTTTGGCATGGAAGATTTTTCAGCATTAGGTCTTCCCTTTAAATTAAAAACCATTTTCAGCCAAAAAGAATACATAAAATGGCACGCCTTAAGGGAAAAAACAGATTCTCGTTTTATAGGATTAACACTACCGCGGACTTTAATCAGGCAGCCCTACAGAAAAACACCGGGAAGTTACAAAGGCATTTATTTCTACGAAAAGCCCGATAAAAATGGCGAAAACCACTTATGGGGTAATGCCTGCTACGCATTTGCAATAATGCTTATTCGTGAATTTTCAAATATTGGCTGGTTTGGTCATATACGTGGAGTACCGCGCAATTATACTTCTGGCGGCCTTCTGACGGAGTTGCCTGTTGATCATTTTGAAACAGATACGCAATCAATTGCCCATAAACCAATTACCGATGTCATTGTGACTGACGCAGCTGAAAAAGAAATTAGCGAACTCGGATTTATACCCTTGTGCCAGGGTTACTTATCTCCACATGCGACCTACTATAACAATCAGTCTGTTTATAAAATGACGGCACACAAGCAAACCTCTGCAAATTCCAATGCGCAACTCTCCGGTATGCTACAGCATGTATTATGTGGCTCACGTATTGCGCATTATATAAAGGTAATGATTCGGGATAAGGTTGGGTCTTTTTCAAGCGCCGATCGCTGTGAGCGGTTTTTGAGAGACTGGCTGCTTGAATATACCACGGGCCGGGAAGACCTTGACTGGGAAGAGCAAGCAAGATACCCCTTAAAAGAAGCATCTGTCCAGGTAAAAGAACACCCTTCAAGACCCGGGGAATATTTATGCGTTATCCACCTGCAACCACACTATCAGCTTGATCAGATGGTATCTGAATTAGAGCTTGTTACAGAACTTGCATCCCTGGGAAGCTAAAATGGCACGAGTGGATAAAACAAAAAAATTGCGTCCATCCGTTTTGGACCGGCTTTTTGACAATGAAACACATAACCAAACAGATCATGACTCTGATCATCATCAGCTATTAAAACAATTACGCAATAGCATTCGCCGGGATCTTGAACTTTTGCTTAATACACGTTTTTATATTTCAGAGCCACCTGACAGCTTACCAGAACTCAATAAATCCCTATTAAATTATGGCCTTCCCGACTTGGCCACCGTCAATATTATTGATATCGATAAACGGAATGAGTTTTCCCGAAAGCTGGAGCAGACATTGAATTACTTTGAGCCCAGATTTAAATCCGTGAAAGTATCTTTTTTGAAAAATTTCGACAAAACTGATCGGACATTACGATTTAGAATTGATGCCGTTATTTATGCGGACCCACTGCCGGAAATTGTCGTATTTGATTCCATTCTTGAATCCGCAACCAGAACGGTCAGCGTTAAGGAAATAAGTCATGGCTGATGAATTACTGCCCTATTATGAAAAAGAACTCACTTATTTGCGTCAATTAGGGGCTGAATTTGCAAAAGAACACCCTAAAATTGCCGGTCGCTTAGGTATTAACAACGATACCATTGAAGACCCGCATGTCTCGCGACTCATTGAAGGATTTGCCTTTTTAAATGCAAGAATTCAACATAAACTCGACGATGACTTTCCCGAGTTAAGTGACGCTTTACTCGGTATCCTGTATCCACATTACCAACGCCCCATCCCCTCAATGTCCATCGTGCAGTTTGAGGAAAATGTAGACTTGCTCGACTCAAAATATACAATTCCTCGAAAATCCTTGCTTGAGACCGCACAATTTCAAGGTGAAAACTGTCGCTTTTCAACAATATACGATACAGATCTATGGCCAATTACTGTTACTTCTGCAACACTGATGGGGCAACCTTTTTCCACCCCAGGGTCTTCAAAAGTATCAGGTTCTGAAAGCGTATTAAAACTATCACTGTCGACATTTACTGAGGAAATGTCTTTTTCAGAATTACGCCCAGAGCAATTACGGTTTTATTTAAAAGGCCAGGCCCAGCACGTCAACCCGCTTTACCAAATGCTACTGAATAGTTGTAATAACATTGTTCTGGCTTTATCGGAAACCGATACTGCCCCTGTTTTTCTGGACTGTGATAGCATCAAGCCCGTTGGCTTTGATATTAAAGAGGGCTTACTCCCCTACCCGGCTTCATCTTTTATCGGGTATCGCTTATTAACAGAATATTTCACTTTCCCTGAAAAATTTATGTTTGTTGATATAACCGGACTCGCTGATAAAATTCCACATAATGCGGGCAATACTCTCGATGTGTATATTTATCTAAACGCCTCTGATATTGAGTTAGAACACAATGTTTCCGCCGAAAGTTTTGTACTGGGCTGCACACCTATTATAAACCTGTTTGAGCACACAGCAGACCCAATCAAGCTGGATCATACTCAGCATGAATATCAAATTATTCCAGATTCCCGCCGTCCTACAGGCTATGAGATCTATTCTGTCGATGACGTGACAGCCACTTCCTCTGCTGGAATAGAAGAACACTACACGCCTTTTTATGGTATGAACCACAGCCAAAATAATGTCGATACACATTCATTCTGGTTTGCCGCACGAAAAGACTCAAAGTCCGGTTTATTTTCTCGCGATGAAGGAACAGACATGTACCTATCGCTGGTCGACCTGAAATTCAACCCCAATGTACCTGATGACCATACTATTACGCTCAGGACAACGTGCAGCAATCGCGACTTACCTGCAAGACTTCCATTCTCGGTAGACCAGCCAAAGTTACAATGTGTTGATAGTGCGCCACCGTGCTCAAATATCCGTTGCCTGATACAGCCAACCCAAGTAATCAGAGCGCCATTGCGAGACCATGCGCGCTGGAGATTAATATCTCACCTTAATTTAAACCACTTGTCATTAACAGGGGGTAACGATGCAACAATGGCACTAAAAGAGATACTCCGCCTATATGACTTTAAAGAATCTTTCGTCACCCGCGCACTTATTGAATCCATAATAAGCGTTCAAGCTAAACAAATAAGTGCTCCCTTAAATATCGATGGACATGCAACCATGTGTCGGGGAATGGAAATTGAAGTGGAATTGGATGACTCACTCCTCACAGGTAGCAGCGCCTATCTTTTTTCGACCATATTAGAACATTTTTTTGCGTTGTACTGTTCGATCAATTCATTTACCCGGTTACTCGTAAAAATCAAAAGCAAAGAAGGCTATTTTAAAAAATGTCCACCAAGATCCGGCGAAAAAACATTTCTGTAATAAAACATCTTACCGAGCGCCCTTTTGATTTCTGTTTTAATCAGGCGGTACGTTTATTAGAGCGCTCATCTGTTTTGACAAAAACAAAAAATGAGCGTATGTCAGATAAACCTGTGGCTAAATACATGCCACCTTCTTCTGAGTTTGTACGCTTTAATGCTAATTCCTCTCTCTCATTTCCATCATCCGATATTAAAACGATCAAAAAATACAACATAGACACTAATATCAAACAGTGGAAAATGGATGTCAATTTTATTGGATTGACTGGCAGTAGTGGCATTCTTCCCTTTCATTACACGGAGACAGTTTTACAGCGATTAAAACTTAAAGACAGATCCATGGCGAGTTTCTTTAATATATTTAATCATCGCACCACATCATTATTTTATCAGGCATCCTGTAAATACAATTTCCCGGAAAATTACGAAAAAAAACGACTCACCCCTAATGGAAGTGACATATCAGATAACTATACTCAGGCTATCCTTTCTTTGATTGGTTTTGGCACAAAATATTTAGCCAATCGATTATATACAAAAGATGAATCACTCATATTTTATTCCGGTTTATTGACAGAAAAAATACGTACGGCATACGGGTTACAACAGATATTGCAAAACCATTTTGGCATTCCAGTCAAAGTAAAGGAGTTCATAGGACAGTGGCAGGATTTGATTCCTGACGTAAGAACTCGACTGTCCGGCAAGCGTATTGGCTTTAACAATTGCCTTGGAAAATCGGTCATGCTCGGCAAAAAAGGCTGGTTTTCTCAAGGAAAAATAAGAATAATTTTGGGGCCACTGAATAAATCACAACTCAATCAGTTTGCACCCAGTACAAACACCTTGAAAGCACTTGATGAGATAGTTCGTCTATACATTGGTATTGAGTATGATTACGACCTTGTAATGAAAATAAAGAAAAAACATATTCCTGAACAAACTTATCTTACAGAAAAAAAACCTATCATAATGGGATGGAATACTTGGCTGTCCAGTAAAAAAAATAGCGGTATAGACTTAAATGAAACCGTAGATATCCCTATATCCTCTAGACGACTTTATTAAGTCAACATTCCTCCGGTTTAAAATGTGCCTGCTATTGGCACTTCGATAAAACAAAAGAGAATCATCATGATAACAATTGATCTAAAATCATTAGTTGGCAGATTAAACGAACCCACCCGCAATGCACTTGAAGATGCCGCAGGTTTATGTTTATCACGTTCTCATTATAATGTTGAAATTGAACACTGGCTTTTAAAATTATTAGAAATTCCGGATAGCGATATACTGTCTATTATCGATAAATTTGAAATAGATAGGGGAAAACTGACGCAGGATTTGAATCGAGAACTGGATCGAATTAAAGCAGGAAATACGCGGGCACCCGCGCTTTCCCCCACTATCGTTGATATTGCTAAAAATGCCTGGATGTTGGCTTCGGTTGAATATACTCACCCGGTCGCCACCTCAGCTCATATTCTTGCAGCCTTAATGCTGGATGACAATCTTCGCAGATCCACAGAAGTAACTTCTGGCGAATTGAAGAAAATTCAGCCCGAATCCCTGCGTGAAATAGTGCGAGCCATTGTGGGAACGACAACAGAATCAAAAAGTACTGCAACGGGTGATACCACAAGTTCCTCTGGAACACCTGCTTCCGGCATACCCAGTAAAACACCCGCCCTGGATAAATTCACGGTCAATTTAACAGAGGATGCAAAACAAGGAAAAATTGATGCCGTACTTGGTCGGGATGAAGAAATCCGACAAATTATCGATATATTGATTCGCAGGCGTCAAAACAACCCCATTCTTACAGGAGAAGCTGGTGTTGGTAAAACAGCAGTCGTAGAGGGTTTTGCACTTAGAGTGGCATCAGGTGACGTACCCGAGCCATTACGAGGAATAGCGGTACGCTCTTTGGATCTTGGTTTGCTACAAGCAGGCGCAAGCGTCAAAGGTGAATTCGAAAACCGGCTAAAATCTGTCATCGCAGAAGTCAAAGCCTCCCCACAACCGATCATTATGTTTATTGATGAAGCCCATACATTAATCGGTGCAGGTGGAAAAGAGGGACAAGGTGATGCCGCAAATTTATTAAAACCTGCATTGGCAAGGGGAGAACTACGCACTATTGCGGCAACGACCTGGGCAGAGTATAAAAAATATTTTGAAAAAGACCCTGCCCTCACCCGCCGTTTCCAGATCGTGAAAATAGAAGAACCCAATGAAGAAAAAGCCATTAATATGATGCGTGCGATTTCTGTGATGTTGCAAAACCATCATGGTGTACAAATTATGGATGACGCCATTGTTGATTCTGTTCGTTTATCAAGTCGTTACATCACTGCCAGACAATTGCCTGACAAATCCGTCAGCCTATTAGACACTGCCTGCGCACGAGTCTCACTCAGCCAAAGCGCGACTCCAGCAGCAGTCGAAGATACACGACGAAATATTACGCAACATCAAACCAATATAAATTCACTTGAGCGTGAAAATGCAACCTTGGGCAACTGTGAAGAAAGGATTAACGAATTAAAAGAAGACGTCAAGAAAAATAAACGACACCTGAAAGAACAAGAAGAACAATGGGATAAAGAAAAAAATAAAGTTGAAAAAATACACCAATTACAAAAACAAATCGAAGATGACTACCATGCACAATCACTGTCAGAAAATGAACCTAAAAACGAAGATTCTCCAGCATTACTTAATGACAATGACCTAAAAAATATTAAAACTGAATTGCATGATTTAATGGCAGAACTGGAAAGTATCCAGGGTGATAACCCAATGATTCAGGTAAATGTAGGCAGCCAGGCGATTGCAGAAGTCGTTGCCAACTGGACCGGAATTCCGGTCGGCAAAATGGTTTCAGATGAAATAGAGTCAATACTGAAACTTTCCGATGCATTGAGTCATCGCGTAATTGGTCAATCGCACGCATTAAATGCCCTTGCCGAAAATATTCGCACATCACGAGCAGGCTTAACTGACCCACGTAAACCTATTGGCGTCTTTCTTATGGTTGGCCCCAGCGGAGTCGGTAAAACTGAGTCCGCGCTGGCATTAGCAGACACCCTGTATGGTGGGGAGCACAATATTTCCACCATCAACATGTCAGAGTTTAAAGAAGAACATAAAATATCAATGTTATTAGGCTCACCACCCGGATATGTTGGTTATGGTGAGGGAGGTGTACTCACTGAGGCAGTTCGCAGAAAACCCTACAGTGTATTGTTATTGGATGAAATGGAAAAAGCGCATCCTGGTGTACAGGATATATTTTATAATTTGTTTGACAAAGGTACCATTAAAGATGGTGAAGGTCGGGATATCGACTTCCGTAATACAATTATCATCATGACCTCCAATGCTGGCGAAGAACATATCCGGGCAATATGTGCGCAAAGCGAAGAATTACCTGATCCAGAGGTATTATTGGATAATTTCAGGCCGCAATTATTAAATTTTTTTAAACCTGCATTTTTAGGTCGAACCACCATAATTCCCTATTACCCACTTGATGATGAAAACCTGCTCAAAATATGTAAAATTAATATGCAGAGAATAGAAAAAAGAATCAAAGCTCACTATAACGCAACGTTTAGTTATCACGATGACATTATGCTGCATATCGTAGCGCGCAGCCAGGAAGTCGATACCGGTGCCCGAAATATCGAAAACATCCTGAGCCGCACTTTATTACCTGAAATGGCCACAGAATGTCTAGCAAAACTAGCTGATGGAAAAGAAATATCAAACATTGATGTGAGTGTAAATGATAACGGTCAGTTTATTTACAACATATCATAATATTTTCATATCAGGCCGTTAAAGCACAGCGTTAATAAGTCTACTTTTAAAGAATCAAAAACATGCTGTATAGACAAATGAGCAAACTGAAAAAATATGTGACAGCAATATTCACCGCATCTACACTGTTATACTCCATAGCATCGCATGCTATACCAACGGATGCACAGGATGATATCAACCTATTAATTGAATCAGTCGATCAGCAACACCAATTGTTTTCTACTCATTTTCAAAAATTTTTATCAACCCAATCACAATTGTCATCACCAAAATACAAAAAGATAAGTCCTTTATTATTGCAGGTAAAAAAACATGTCAGCAAAAATGAAAATGTCCTCGCAGCAAACATTATATTTAACAACATCACAACGCTGAATGAGAATTATGACAATAACGATATTTTTTACATTATCAGCATTTTATTAAATCAAAATGATACTAAAACAGCGAATGCGATTTTTGATTTAATTAAGAATGAAGGGGATCAAACACTAATATCAAATACCGCCTACATATTTTCAACATTCTCGTTTAAACGAAACCAGTGGGACAAAACACTACAACTGCTTAATGGAATAATCAACGAGCTACCTGATGAAAACCACTATCATGCTTTATTAATGCAGGGAATATCGCTACAAAAAATAAAAAAACATCGAGAGTCAATAAAGCATTATGAAAAAATAAAACCGACTTCAAAATATTATCTTTCAGCCAGATTAAACATGGCCATAGCGAATATCAGACAAGGCTGGTGGACTGATGCACACATTATCATACGAGAGACGTTGAAATCAGCCGAAGCATTGGATCAAGAAGAAGCACTTAACCGGTTATACTTAACATTAGGCTATTCGTTAATGAATCAGGAGTATTATCGAGACTCGAGAAATTATTTTCGTAATATAAGTATCGATAGTATATTCACTAATCGGGCTCTGCTGGGAATCACTCTTACCGCCGCCAATCAAAATGACTTTGTTGGCGCATTAAGTACCGCACACATCCTAAAGGATAAACAAACATACGAACTTCCCGTTGAAGAATCTTACTTACTTATGCCTTATTTTTATGAAAAGCTGAAACAATCCACCACAGCATCCGCTGGATACCTGGAAGCCATTAATTATTATCAAAAAAGAATTGCGGACATACAATCCATTATCGATTCTGAAATAAACCTGGAAAGACACCCAATCAATATAAATATCAATACCACACTTAAGATAAACAATACTCCTATTAACCTTTCCCATGAATATCCAAGTTACTTTTTTGAAAATTATTTAAAACTTAAGCTCTACGAAAAATACTTAAAAAGTAGTGGTAATAAAAACATTCAAACTGAATACGATCAGCTACACAATGGATATAAAACAATCATTGTAAAAATAATTCGAAGAATACTTAAAAAAAGAATCGATCATCTTAATAGTTATATGAGCCAATCAAAATTTGGGCTAGCCGGGCTTTATGACATCAACCAGACTGATGATTAGCTATCATGCAAAAAACAGCCATTTTCCTTACCTTAATTACGCTATTAAGCGCATGTGGAACCTCACCCGTTAAGCGCTCAACATTGGGTGAACTTGACATTAGAACAACGCTAAAACCCACTAGTAGCACACATTCCACCCCCAAAACAGAGGATGAAATCCGCAAAGCTTATGCTACGTACCTAGAGCATGCTTCGAAAAATGATAAGTCCAGAGTCAATGCACTTAGCAGACTCGCAACACTGGAATTCAAATTATCGGAACAAATGCTAAAAAATAAAAATGACCAAAATAATGATGCGGTCGAGATGGCAGATGACAAGCTTTACAATGCAAAATTGGACAGGACTATCGAACTTCTTAGCACTGCACTGCGTGATTACCCCAATGATAAAAATAATGATAAAACGCTATACCAGCTCGCCAAAGCCTATGACCAGAAAGGTGATTTTGAAAACACACACGCCACCTTAAAGACACTGACTCAAAAACACCAAAAATCAACATATTATATTGAAAGTCAATTTCGTCTTGCCGAAAATGCATTTAGCGAAAAAAAATATGCGCTTGCCGAAGACAAATATACTGAAGTTGTTGGGTCAAAAGAAAATAGTATTTTTTACGAAAAATCACTCTATAAACGTGGGTGGTCTCGCTTTAAACAAGAATTTTATTTTGAAGCCATTGACGACTTTTTACATGCTGTAAAACTTAATACATTTGATGAATTCCAGAAACTCAGCGATACAAAAAAAGACTTGTTTAACGAATACTTTCGTGCAATCGGCCTTTCATTTTCGTATATGAAAGGCGCAGAATCACTTAACTATTATTTTAAAGACAGCCCAGACTTTGAACACTTATATTATATATATGTACATCTAAGCAATATTTATATAAAAGAAGAAAGAAAGAACGATGCCGTAACCACTTTACAATTTTTTGCAAAGCACAATCCAACATCTGATTATGTGCCAGAGGCCCTATTAAAAGTTATTGATATCTGGGAGTCTGGCGGCTTTTCTTCCAGAATGAATACCGCACTAGAAGAATTTTATGACACCTACCAACCTGACAGTCAATATTGGAAAAACAGAAACAATAAAGACCAACGAATTTTTCATTTAGTAAACAATGCTCTCCGGAAATATATTTTAACGATAACAGCAAATTACCATAAAAATTATTTACAAAAACACAAATCACGTGATTATTCTAATGCTGCAAGATGGTATGAAAATTATCTTAAGCATTATTCATCTTATTCGAAGAAGGATAATATTCATTACTTATATGCATCTTTGCTCGTCGAAAACAAAAACTATACCAGCGCTTTAAAACATTATGAATTAGCTGCCTATGATTCCGATATCATTATCAATAAAAATTCGGCATATGAAGCTATTTTACTAGCCTCAAAGTTACTAGACTCAGGAAAAAATACACACTTATGGATAAATAAACTTATCCACTTCTCGACACTTTATGGACAGCAATATCCAAATGATAAACAAACAGCCAATATCATTGCCCATGCCAGTGAAATTGCTTATAAAAACAATATGTTTAAAGAAACCATTCTACTGACAGAACTAACCACGAACAACATTAGTCATACAATGGCAATAAAGATCAATACCATAAAGGCACATTCATACTTTAATTTAAAGCAATATGAGGACTCTGAAAACATATATCTCAGCATATTAGAAGACTATAATTTAGTTAAAAAAAGCGACTCATCTATCGTCAATAACTTAGCTTTAGCAATTTATTCACAAGGGAAATCAGCTCACGAAAAGGATGAGGTCAATACTGCCATTCAACACTATGTGCGCATCGCACAAGTCACACCAACTTCACCCGTCGCAGCTACGGGAATGTACGATGCAATTTCATTAACAATGAAAAAAAACCTTTGGGATAAATCAATTAAATATATCAAAGAATTTCAACGCTTATTCCCACATCACAAAAAATCATATGATGTTACTAAGAGTCTGACAGTAGCCTATCTGAATTCGAAACAAGATATTGCAGCAGCAAAAGAACTCGAAAAATTGGCGGACAATCAACAAGACAAAGAATATCGTCTTGCTGCGTTGTGGAAAGCTGGCGAGCTCTATGAGTCAAATAAAGATTATCCCTCTGCAATACGTTCATTCGAAAAATACGCAAAAAACTTTCGCCGCCCTTTCCCACAATATATAGAGTCTATGTTTAAGCTTGTCACGCTATATGCATTAAATAATAACGCTACAAAAATCAATTTATGGCAAAATACGATTATCCAAGAAGATAAAAAATCATCACATTCACTTGGAACTGATCGAACCCGATTTATTGCTTCCTCTGCGGCTTTATATCTGGCAAAAAATAGCCATATTAATTTTACAAAAATAAAATTAATTCTTCCGTTAAAGAAAAGCTTGGGAAAGAAAAAAATCGCCATGCAACGAGCAGTAAACCTATATGGTAAAGCATCATCCTATAATGTGGCTGAAACTGCCACAGAAGCAACTCATTCAATTGCAGACATATATAATGAATTCAGTATTGCCCTGCTTAAATCTGAACGTCCCAAAAACCTGAATAATGATGAGTTAGATCAATATCAAATATTACTTGAGGATCAGGCTTTTCCATTTGAGGAAAAGGCAATTGAATTCTATGAAGTTAACTTGACTTACGTTAAAAATGATATTTATGATCAATGGATTAAAAAAAGTCATGCGCAACTTAAAAAACTATTTCCAGTAAGATACCAACGAAATTCAAAACTAGATGGATATATCAATGTATTACATTAAACACTTATTTTTAATACTGATATTGATAGTTTTACTGGGAGGATGCGCCTCAAGCCCCTCTAACATACCCTCTACGGCCCCAGAAATTAAAGCTCAAGACTCAAATATTCAGGAACCATCTATAGACAACCTTGTGACTCTTTATCAGAGCGCGCTCACTGAACTTAATAACAATAACTTTGAAACCGCTGAAAAATATTTTTTAGAAATCACTAAAACACATCCTGATTTTGCAGGGCCATGGGCAAATCTTGCATTAATATACATCAAACAGGAACACTACGAAAAAGCTGAAAACTATATACAAAAATCTCTCGAAAAAAACCCGGAAATGGCGCAAGCATTAAATATGGCTGGATTTATCGAAGAACGAAATGGCAATATTAATAAAGCAAGATACTATTATGAAAAAGCTATAGAAAAAAAACCGGACTATACTTTGGCTTATTATAATCTTGCCTTACTTTATGACGTATATTTACAGAATATTGCAGAAGCGATAAAACACTATCAGCAATACCTATCATTATTAGATAGTGAAGATGAAAAAACCGAAGACTGGGTGGAAGAACTCAAGTTTAATCTAACGAGTAATGATACATGAAATCCATAATAGTCAGCCTTATTACATTTTTTTCAATTTCGATGACAGGCTATCTCATTGCCAACGATGAGACAGAAGATGAAGTAGAATTAGAAACAACCTTTATTAAAGGAAACAAAGAACTTCCTCAGGTTCTTTACATCGTACCCTGGAAAGAAGTCAAAAAGGAAAAGGGAAAAAGAAAAACCCTTGTTTTACATAGTTTATTTGGCGATGCATTTGACCCTGTGATACCGAAAAATTTAGGACAATAAGAAATGGGAAGGTACCGTCCCCCACAAAAACCCGGCTCCAAATATATTACCCTCGAAGGGTTCCAACGTCTTAATGCTGAATTATCATACTTGTGGAAAAACAAGCGGCCTCAGGTAACGCAAGCCGTACGTGAGGCTGCAGCACAAGGTGACCGTTCTGAAAATGCGGAATATATTTACGGTAAAAAACAATTACGAGAAATTGATTACCGGGTACGTTTTTTACGCAAACGGCTGGATAATATTACCGTGGTCGATACACTACCCAGCGACACAAAACGGGTTTTTTTCGGTGCGTGGGTTGAACTGGAAAACCAACATGGGGAAATTTTGCGTTATCGAATTGTCGGCCCGGATGAAATCGACCCACAACGCAGCTTTATCAGCATGGACTCTCCCGTTGCGCAGGCATTAATGAAAAAATCCGTTAATGATATTATTGTTGTAAGCACACCAGAGGGAGGCAACGAATTTCGTGTTGCCGCAGTGTATTACGATGCTAAAAAAGACCATGACGAATAAATACGACAAACCTGTCGAGATCAATGGATTGATTCTAGCAGGTGGTCGGGCTCTTCGCATGGGCGGACAAGACAAGGGACTGATTCTCTTGGCTGGCATTAGTCTGATTGAACGTTGTATAAATGCCCTTTCACCTCAGGTGAATCAACTATTCATTAGTGCCAATCGCAATATCGCACAATATCAAAAGCTGACTTTCCCGGTTTTACAAGACTCCATCGATCAGTATGAAGGGCCGCTGGCAGGACTACAGCGTGCATTAGAGGCTTCACCAGACATGCCGGTGCTCGTGCTACCATGTGATGCACCTTTGTTTCCCGACCAACTGGTTGTCCGATTATTAAAGGCATACCAAGAAGATGCTTATCTCGCCGTTATTCCGCATGATGGTACACGCTTGCAACCACTTTTTGGCCTATTTTCACCCTCCTCTCTGGCGTCACTCAATCAATATCTTGCGGCAGGCCAACGAAAAGTTGAAGCCTGGGTTACCTCATTACCACATAAAGTGGTGGACTTTTCTGACCAATCAGCGCATTTTTTGAATATCAATACTGATGATGATTTACGCTGTGCAGAATCTTTTTTGGAGAAGCACAAGACATGTTAAGCAATGTTACAGTGCCTGTTGTTGGTTTTGTTGCGCCCAGTGGCACAGGAAAGACACAATTATTAAAAGCGCTTATTACTCGACTAAAATCGGAGGATTTTAGGGTGGCAGTTATCAAGCATTCACATCATGATTTCGAGATCGACAAACCCGGTAAAGACAGTTATGAGTTACGCAAGTCAGGTGCAGCACAAATGCTTATCGCATCAAAATACCGCTGGGCGATGATCAGTGAAAATAAAAAGTCGGGGCATGAAATAACATTAAATACATTGATAAAACAGCTTGACCAAACCGCCGTGGATATTATCCTGGTGGAAGGGTATAAATTTGAATGTTTCCCAAAAATCGAGGTTTACCGTGTAGATATAACCTCATCAAAACCTGCTCACCCTCCTCTTTTTTTGTCAGATTCGGACATTATTGCGGTTGCAGCCGACAAATCATTTGTACCCAAAAATGGTATCACCTTGCTCGATATCAACGATATTAAACAGATATCACAATTCATTATTCAGTATTTTTCTTTAAAAATACCCCAGTAAATATAGAGAAACCTCATGCCCAACAAAAACTCACCTTCCCTTCCCGGCTGCGATGATTTTGACCCTAATGCATTACAAGTTGAACAGGCACGAAATAAAATACTGGAATCAATAAACCCGCCGGGTAATATCGAACAATTGGCTATTCGTGAAGCACTAAACCGTGTATTGGCGGACTCGATAAAATCTACGATCAATGTCCCCTCACACACAAATTCTGCCATGGATGGTTACGCTATTTCAGGAGTGGACATACCAACAACCAAAACAAAAAAACTCACAATTGTGGGCACTGTGATGGCAGGCAATCCATTGGATATTTGCATTGCCGCAGGAGAATGCGTGCGCATCATGACTGGGGGGAAAATACCTGCTGGTGCTGACACAGTGATTATGCAGGAACATGTGCAACGAGATGATAATGAAAAAACCATCAGTATTTCTCCAGGACATCAAATGGGACAAAATGTTCGTCAGGCTGGCGAAGACCTCTCCAGGGGTGATGTGGTCTTTCAATCAGGCAAACGATTAACACCCGCTGATCTCGGTATGCTGGCATCAATGGGAATCGCCGAAGTTTCCGTTTTTAAGCGAATAAAAGTTATTTTCTTTTCCACGGGAGATGAGTTGTGCAATGTGGGACAAGCACTGAAAGATGGACAGATTTATGACAGTAACCGCTACACTTTGTATGGCATGTTACGGCGCCTGGACGTCGACTTTATTGATATGGGCGTTATACCCGATAAGCGTGAATGTGTTGAGAATGCTTTTCAACGCGCAACTACGGAAGCAGATGTATTGGTGACAACGGGTGGGGTTTCGGTCGGTGAAGCTGATTTTGTAAAAGACACACTGGAAAAACTGGGGCAAGTCGGGTTCTGGAAGATCGCCATGAAACCGGGGCGCCCATTGGCATTTGGCCGTATTGGTAATTGTCAATTTTTTGGTTTACCGGGTAATCCGGTATCCGCTATGGTCACCTTCTACCAGTTTGTACAACCTGCATTATTACACATGATGGGCAACAAAGATGTCACCCTCAAGTATCTGTATTTGCGTAGCGAAACTTCGCTGAAAAAACGTGCTGGCCGACTGGAGTTTCAGCGTGGTATTATCAGTAATATCAACGGTGAAACGGTAGTACGCTCCACTGGCGCACAAGGCTCTGGTATTCTGAGATCCATGGGTGAGGCAAACTGTTTTATTGAATTGCCTGCTGAAACAGAAAATGTTGAAGCCGGTGAATGGGTAAAAGTGCAACCTTTTGCTGGGATGATTTAATCTCCTGAGGCGTAATCCGATATATTCTTATCCGGAATTCAGGAAGTGTTGTGGTCAACTGTATCCAGACACTTCGTTAAGGTCGACTTGTAGTGAGTCAAGATCAGTGTAGAGATTCTTTCTCAAAGTGACTTGATAAAACTCCTGCAAGATCGTTTTGTGGAAACGCTCACAAATGCCATCGGTTTGCGGTGATTTCACTTTTGTCTCGGTATGATCGATATCATTGTGTGCTAGATATGTACCCCTAGCGTTTGAGATTTAGGTTTTATTGCACCCCTTCTTCACTCCATGGCGGCGTTGAAATTCCTCGCAATAATCCGGCTATTACTCGACTACGACGCACGCTAAAAGCCTAAGCCTCAAACACCACAGGTATATTTTCTTCACTTACACTGCCCCGGTTGACCGTCACTCACTTGACCTGAAACGATTTTGCCAGGAACATGGCATTATGCCATCACATCAAGCACCTTCAAAAATTAACTTGCAACAGGAATTCCCGTTGCTTGAATCAATCCACTACCTGAATCATGCTGCTGTCTCCCCGTGGCCAATGCGAACGGCCGATGCCGTAACGGATTTTTCACGCGAAAATGCGACACAAGGGTCGCAGCATTACCTTCGGTGGATCAACACGGAAACAACGTTGCGCAAGCAGTTGCAGCAATTGATCAATGCCAGATCAGTCAACGAAATCGCATTGCTCAAAAACACTTCAGAAGCGCTGTCCGTTGTTGCATTTGGCTTGCCCTGGCAATCAGGAGATAACATTGTCAGCATCAAGGGCGAGTTCCCTTCAAACAGAGTGGTATGGCAAGCCTTAAAACCCAAAGGGGTTGAACTACGCCTTGCCGATATTAACAGCGCTAATCCCGAACAGGATTTGCTGAAACTCGTCGATAAACGCACGCGTCTTATTACCGTCAGCTCGGTGCAATACGCTTCCGGGTTTCAGCTTGACCTTGCCTCTATCGGTGCCTTTTGCAGAGAAAATAATATCCGGTTTTGCGTTGACGCCATCCAAAGTATTGGGGCACTACAATTTGATGCGCAGGCAATACAAGCGGATTTTATTATGGCCGATGGCCATAAATGGATGTTGGGGCCCGAAGGTGTTGCCCTGTTTTACTGCCGTGAAGAATTACTTGAAGAACTGGCTTTGCACCAATATGGTTGGCATATGACCGATACCTTTACCAACTATGATGACGATAACTGGCAGCCAATCGATACCGCTCGTCGATTTGAATGTGGTAGCCCCAACATGCTCGGCATTCATGCACTCTCGGCCAGCCTGTCCTTGTTGCTGGAGTTTGGAATGAAGAATGTGGAAGCACGTATTCTGGAAAACACCCGTTATCTATTTGAACACATCAACAAAGCCGAGCAATTAACATTGTTGAGCAATACGAGCGAGGGACGCTATAGCGGCATTGTAACTTTCCGCCATCGCACGATGGATAACGATACATTATTTTCATTGTTGACTGAAAATGGTGTGATGTGCGCACAGCGCGGAGGTGGCATTCGTTTTTCACCGCATTTTTATACGCCAAAAGAAAAAATTCTGCATGCGCTTAACATTGCTACGCAGAGGTAGTGAAACGCCGAAAATAATTCTCTGTCGTTTGTGCGGCAATAGTTTCCCAGCGGGTATCACGCAGCTCGGCAATACATTCGGCAACATGTCGAACATAGGCAGGCTGGTTCGGTTTGCCACGATGTGGCATCGGCGCAAGATATGGGGAGTCTGTCTCCACCAGCATACGCTCCCCTGGTATTTTTCTGGCGACTTCTTTTAATGCTTTTGCAGAGTTGAAGGTCACGATACCGGAAAACGAAATATCAAAATTCAGGTCAAGTGCTCGTTTGGCGATATCCCAATTTTCTACAAAGCAGTGCATTACCCCGCCCACTTCATCGCCGCCCTCTTCCTTCAAGATACGTAGGGTGTCTTCTGTGGCTTCGCGCATATGAATAATCAGCGGTTTTTTTGTCGCTTTTGATGCAGCGATATGAGTACGGAAACGTTCACGCTGCCATTCCAGATCACCTTCTTCGCCTTCCTTACAACGAAAATAATCCAGGCCGGTTTCACCAATGGCCACCACTTTCGGTTCGGCAGACAAGCTAATCAGTTTTTCGCGAGTGGGTTCTTCCCCTCCCTGCTCTGTGGGATGCACACCAACGGAAACAGAAATTTGTGCGTGGGCTTTGGCTAATGCCAGCAAGGCTGGATAGTGTTCCAGGTCGATGGAGACACATAAAAAATGTCCGACACCCTGTGTCGCGGCATTGTCCAGCGCGCCCTGTAACTCACCGTTCCATGGTGAAAGCTCCAGACGATCCAAGTGGCAATGTGAATCCACTAATGAGGTATTTTCAGGCAACAAAATAGACACGAAAGAAAACTGTCCTGTTAGAAAAAGTATGAGGTTGAGCAGAATGAAACAAACTGCGTGTAAATATGAAGCTACATGGTATGCGTCTGACGGTCAGACTTCAATGCACCGGCAAGGTAGGCTTCAATTTTATTGCGCACAGCGCCGTTGTCCTGATTGCTGAATTGCACACCAATACCGGCAATACGCGCCCCCTGGGCACCCGCAGGTGTAACCCAGATAATTTTACCCGCCACTGGCAGTTTTTCTGTTTCTTCCATGAGCGTGAGCAACATAAAAACTTCATCACCCAGTTTGTATTTTTTGTTGGTGGGAATAAACAGCCCGCCATGTTTTACAAAAGGCATGTACGCCGCATACAACGAACTTTTGTCCTTGATGGCCAAAGAAAGAATGCCGCCTTGTCGAAAATCACCGCTCATGTATCTGCTGACTCCTGATGCTGTTTTTTGTCTTCAATGAGCTTGACGACTCCAGCTCACCATCAAGTCTTCCATAACCAACTGCGCATTTAATTGACTATTAACCCAGCGCGCAGTTTCGGTGATCTGTGTCAGATAGGCAAACAGCCGTTTCAGTTCCAGTCGAGGCACTAGTTTTTGCAATTGTGGACGCAAATCACCATTGGTAATAGCGACCGGGTCAGCTCCCGACTTGAGGCGGATCAAATCCATAACCCAGCTACTGAGCCACCGAGTGGCGTTAGGCAATCCCAGTTCAGACCACTGTTTCGCACAGGCTAACGGATCAGCCTTACCTTCTACTACACCGACCCATTGGCTGGCCAGATCGCGGCGCACTGCCAGCCCGCCCGTTTCATGCAAAGCCTGGGCAGCCAGTGGGGCACCGTTACTCAACATCAACAAATTTTTAATGGCTGCAGATTCGTCCACTTCTTTGAGTTGTTCCTGCAACCAGGTTTCACTGATCTGTGCTTCCGGTCGTGGGAAAACCACCGCCTGACAACGACTGCGAATCGTCGGTAATAATAACGAAGGTTGGCTGCTAATCAATATCAGCAACGCATCCTCAGTGGGTTCCTCCAGGGTTTTCAGCAAGCTGTTGGCTGCATGCCGATTCATCGCTTCAGCTGGATTAATAAACACAATCTGGCGACCACCGTATTGCCCCTTCAGGGCAAAAAATGCCCCCACTGCACGAATACGATCCACCGGTATCGCTTTGCCCGTTTCTTCAGGTTCCAGCCACATCAAATCCGGATGAGTACCAGCCGCCAGCAGACGGCAACTTTGGCACCGACCGCAGGGCGTACCACTATCCGCTGGAAACTGGCACAACAGTCCGTGGATTAATGCTTCAGCCAATGTGGATTTACCATAACCCTCACTACCCGTGAACAACAGGGCATGTGGCAGACGGTCAGTACGCATTCTGGCAATCAAATCATTCCATAAAGACATCTGCCAAGGCAGTGGTGTTTTCATAATCCTAAAACCTTCATCTGGATGGCCTGTAGAGTACGTTGAATGTTTGTGGCTGACACCCATACAATAATAGGTGCTTTAAACAAGGTGCGATGAAAAGTAACAACTCTTGCTATCGCATGATTCGCAACGCGACCAAGCGCCAAAGGCAACGTGCTACAGCAGGCTGCAGCTACTCACCCAACCGGTGACTTTTCCATACCCGTAAAATACGACATTCACAGTCAGATTAACACATCCTCTAAGGGCTCAACTGAAGAATTTAGGATGGTTTCAGTCCAGCCAACAGGGGAGTTAAGGCAACATCAATTTGTGCCTGCACCTGTTCGACATCCTGCGCCGCATCGATAATATGATAACGCTCCGGTTGCGCAGCAGCGCGTTCCCGGTAAGTTTGCCGTACCCGTTCAAAAAACGCGCATTGTTCGCGTTCAAAGCGGTCCAGCTCACCCCGCTCACCCACACGCGCCATGCCCACTTCCACCGGCAAATCCAATAGCAAAGTAAGATCCGGGCGTAACTCACCTTGCACCCAGTCTTCCAGCACAGCGATACGGTTCAATGCAATGCCACGCCCACCGCCTTGATAAGCATAAGTGGCATCGGTAAACCGGTCACATAGCACCCAGTCACCTTTCGCCAATGTAGGACGAATCATTTGTGCCAAATGTTGCGCACGTGCAGCAAACATCAACAACAGTTCAGTGTCGCTATCCATCGTCGTTTGCCGCTGATCCAGCAGCAACTCACGAATCTGTTCTCCCAGTGCTGTGCCTCCCGGCTCCCGACTCACTTGCAGGTTTTTGCCCACTGTTTGCAAATGCTTTTGCAAGTAATGCTGCACGAAAGCCATTTGCGTACTTTTGCCCGCCCCTTCACCACCTTCGAGCGTTATAAACAAACCTTTCTTCATATTAGTCAATCAGTAGTATCTATAACTTAATGTTAAAGCTTGCCACTAGGCAATGAAGAAAACGACTTCGTCCGGCCACCCAACTGATACTTCACCACCGCAGCATTATGCTCTTTCAGTGTTGCCGAAAACTGATGTCCACCATCCCCCCGGGAGACAAAATACAGTTCCTCACCCGGCAGCGGATTCAGTGCCGCCAACACCGCAGCACGCCCCGGCATGGCGATAGGTGTGGGTGGCAGTCCCCGGTGTAGATAGGTATTGTAAGGTGTCTCTTTGCGCAGATCACGGCGACGAATATTGCCATCAAATTCACGCCCCAGCCCGTAAATTACCGTGGGGTCAGTTTGCAGGCGCATACGTTTTTGCAAACGCCGATTGAAGACACCCGCAATTTGTCTGCGTTCACTGGGTAGCCCCGTTTCTTTTTCAACAATGGAAGCCATAATCAGCGCATCGTACGGTGTTTTGTATTCCACATCGATGGCGCGATCTGGCCAGCTTTCGTCGAGCAACTCCTGCATGGTATTGTAGGCTCGCTGTAAAAAAGCCACGTCCGTAGTCAAACGCGGAAAGTGGTAGGTGTCGGGCAGAAATCGTCCTTCAGGATGTTTACCAGGATGACCGATTTGCTCCATGATTTCCGCATCGCTGTAATCCGATAATGTGTGCAAAAGGAATTCGTTGCTGTGTACGGCATCCATGAGCTGACGAAAACTCCAACCTTCGACAATGGTGAGAGAATATTGCAGCATTTCACCATCGACGATCTGTTCCAGCAGGCGTGCGGGAGTAATACCATGGTCGAAATGATATTCCCCGGCCTTGATATTGTCTGCCGTGCCCTCAAACTTGCCCAGCCATACCAGATATGAGGCCGACTTGATCACTCCGCGCCGCGCCAGATCTTTGGAGACGTGAGTCAGCGTCTTGCCGGATTTGATTTCATAGCGCAGCCCTGTATCAGTCAGCGTCACCGGCGCATTCACAAACGAGCGGTAATCCATAGCCATCCAGGCACCATAAACGCTACCCAATAAGATAAACAAACCTGCAAGCTTAAACAGTGTTTCCCAGCCTGACCCCGTTTTCGTTCTAATCACGCAGAGACTCCAGTGCCTGACTCAACTGACGAGTCACCGGCCCTACGGGGAAAAGCTGCTCTTCCAGTTGACGCACCGGCCAGATACCCATGAGCGTATTGCAAAGAAACAGTTCTTGCGAGCGATACAGGTCAGCCAGCCCCAGAGTTATTTCCCGCACAAAAATACCTGCCGCCTCAGCCACTTTAATGATGTTTTCCCGGGCAATGCCCTTCACTCCACATTGAGTCAGCAGCGGTGTTTTCAGCACCGGCCCACTCCCGCTTTTTTGTACACAAAACAAATTGCTCATGGTCCCCTCAATGACATTATTATCGTTATCCAGCATCAGACCTTCGGCGGCCAGCGGCATGCTCTCGCCCTCAGCATGCCACTCTGCACGCGCCATCACCTGCTCCAGCCGGTTAAGGTGTTTGATGCCGGCCAATGTTGGGTTGTTTGCCAGACGTGTGTCACACACTCGTACTGGTACACCATCACGGTAATGTGCCGATGGAAAAACCACCGCAGACGATAACGACAGCACGCGCGTTGTAACCGCTTGCGCTGGCGGCGCATAACCCCGTTCCCCCGTCCCCCGTGTCACGATGATTTTCAGTACTGCATCCACCTCTCCCGAACACAGGCTCATCGCTTCCGACAACAGCAACGCTGGTTCCGGCATGAGAATACGCAGCACCTGACAGCCCTTCGACAAACGAGCCATGTGTTGCATCCAGCAACACGGTTTACCCGCCGACACTCGCAGGGTTTCAAACAATCCATCACCGTATTGGAAACCACGATCCAAAACAGAAATATGTTCCGCTGGTTGGCCGTTGATTAAAATTGCAGGCAATGGAATCGATCCGTTGGAAATGAGTGTTTCTTACTTTCTATGGGTAAATTGCGACAGCGGTCGAGAGCATACCACAGCCTGACTTCGCTCTGCCCACTCACTCTCAATTGTCGCTTAAGCGCCGATCCGAGAATGAAAGTCGTCGCGAGGGAAAACCATTTTGAGGTAGATTTTTCGTTCATTTGAGGTGAATAGTGCTTCTATACCCATGGCGTTTGAGATTTAGGTTTTATTGCACGCCCTCTTCATTCCATGGCCACGTTGAAATTCCTCGCAATAGTCCGGCTATTACTCGTCATTTCGCCTAGCCATGAAATGAATATGACGCACACTAAAAGCCTAAATCTCAAACGCCATGGGTATATTTAACGAAAATGAACGGAAAATATGACCAACATGGGTTTTCCGCAGCAGATCTCTCATTCTCGGACAGGCTCCTAACGGATGTCAGTCAATGCCAGCAGCATCCCTCGTGCCTTAGCACGTGTTTCATCCAGTTCTTTTTGTGGGTTTGAATCGGCAACAATACCACCTCCGGCACGTAACTGTAGTTGCTGTCCCGCCAGCGTGATTGTGCGAATCAGGATATTCAAATCCATGTCACCATTATGATTAAGATAACCCATGGCGCCGGTATAGGCACCGCGGCCTTCTCCCTCCCGTTCGGCGATAATTTCCATGCAACGCACCTTGGGACAACCGGTGATGGTTCCGCCAGGAAACACGGCACGAATCACCTCACCCGGTGTCACCCCGTCACGCAATTGCCCACAGACATTGGAAACGATGTGATGCACATGGGCATAACTTTCCAACACCATCAACTCATCCACTTTTACACTACCGGGCACACACACCCGGCCAAGATCGTTACGTTCCAGATCAATGAGCATGACATGCTCTGCACGTTCTTTGGGGTGTGCCAGCAACTCCTCTTTCAGCGCCCGATCACCCGCTACCTGTGTGCTGCGCGGGCGAGTACCTGCAATGGGACGGGTTTCAACCCGTCTCTTGTTAATCTTGACCAAACGTTCCGGGGAAGAGCTGATAATCGTAGCACCATCGATCACCGCCAAACCGGCAAACGGTGCAGGATTGTTTTTGCACAAATTCTGGTAAATGTCAGCTGCCTGCAAGGTACCATTGCTCTGGCCGCGCCAGGTTCGCGCCAGATTCACTTGAAACACATCGCCCTCAATAATGTAATTTTTGATCGCTTCAACATCCCGCAAATAACGCGATGTTTCTTCTTCTGCCATCACAATATTTGGCGATACCACTTCCATCCTCGCCACTTTCTCAAGATCATCGTCAAGCATATCAAGCAGACCTGCATGGCCTGGCTCGGCCACAAGAAAAGTCTGTTGCCGTTCATGATCAACAATCACTGCTGCGGGTATGCGAACAGCATAGGCCACAGGCAAGCCATCGTGAGCATCTGGCAGAGAAAGGCAAGGCTCAATCTGCCCTGCCAGCTCATAAGCCAGAAACAAAAACCAGCCGCCAGTAAAGGGTAGTTGGGGGAAACCGGGTACAGTGTCTGAAGGCTCGATGGTTTTTGCGACAGCCTGCCAGCGGGTATCAAGCAGCTGGAGAAAATCCACCTCGGAATCTGAGGCATCCAGACGAATGTGCTCGCCAGGAAAGGCAAACAAAATATCGAAGCGAGCCTGCCCTGCTCCCTCTGCGTCACTGCGTGCCATTGATTGCAGCAGACTGGGGTAGCGTTGAGGATTGACTCGATGCAGTGCTAACAGATCAAGCTTATGTTCGATGTGGCAAATGTGTGTCATTTTGTTACGGAACTATAGACATTATTAACCGCGTACGGCTTATGCACTGGTATGAGCAATTCTTCGTTAGAGGATTGTCTTGATATACCCGTGGCATTTGAAATTTAACATGATCCACCTGCCTTGCTGGTTTTTGTAGAAACCAAATTTCATGGTATAGGTCATGCCCTGGCCGGTAAAGATGGCCGAAACTGCCCTCTTTATTTTTCCAGCGTTACCTATTGTGACTCCTCAGGCGATCACATGATATAAATCCATTCACCTTGTTTGTTTTTATAGAAAATATACTGATATTTCACCGTGATTTGGTCGCGTTTAATTATATACAAAATAGGTTGCGTTTCTTCATCACTTGTAATTCTGGCCAACTTCCCATTACCGATAATATCTAACTTAAGTCTAAATTGTTTAGCCTTATCTTTTTCAATAAACTCAAATAGCACTTGTTCATTACTTTTCCACGATTCTTCCAAGTTGAGTGCTTCATAAGCTTGCTCAATATCGCCATAATAATTAATATTTTTTTGCATAACTGCTAGCTTATAGCTGCTTTTCCGGGCGGCATCCAAGTCTTGCTTTTGATGTATCACATATTTTTTTCGGTAAGCTTCAAGTAATGATTGATAATTTTCTTCAGTATCTTCTATCACTTGACCATCTTGCCATTCCCAGCGTGAAAATGGGGTTTTAATATTATGGGTTAAACGACTAATAACAATTTGTTTGTCATATACCCTGGGAGGAAATTGCCATGGTTTCTTTTCGTAATCCAAAACCGCTTGTTTTTGACCCGCTATGATCATACTTTCTTGGGCTGCCACTTCAGGATCAGCCGCTGGATGAAGTTTGATTTGCGTTAGTAGTTTTCGAGTATTTTTTTGAGCATTTCTTTCGCGCACATACAAAGCAGCCTCAACTCTGGCGTCTTCATGCCAATTATCAACAGGGTTATTCCCTTCAATATAGGTAAAAATAATAATGGATAATTCATTCACACCATTTATCATTTTATCACTTACCGGTAATTCAACATCCACCTGTCCCGAGAAATTTTCTAGATAAAAAGGAATGTCATTCAACCGGAATTCTGTTCCAACCCCTGCATAAGATATTTGCACCGTGTAATAAGGTTGCTTATATTCTGAGGTGTCGGTGACTGCCTGAATATCGCTCATAATGCCTAACCCTAAAATAATTAGTGACAAAAACTGGGTTGATTTTTTCATAATGCCTTCGATAAATAATTATTTAAGTTTATTAACTAAGGTCATTGATAATTTTTTCATTTTTTTGTAGCGAAAAATCATTCACCATGGACTATTTTTCAGCCCTATTCGTTTTCTAGGCCTCTTGGTTTTTAATGTATTCACGATCAACAGCATCAAGGTAATATTTAAACTGATGTTTGTCTGACATTTTCAACCAGACCTTTTCAAACCGCTCAGTTTCTTTAGCAATGACTTCGTCACCATTCTCCAAAGGTAGGCTATCGCTTACAGCTCCCCCCAAAGAAATCTTGACTATCATCAGATGATGTCGTGGTTTTTTTCTTTAATGAAAGCTGAATTTCTTTCTCCAGATACACCTTGACACCATTAAACATAAAATCGAGTGACACAAAAGGCGCATCATTATCTGCAACATCAGAATTTTCTCTATCGACTAGCTCATCGTTACCCAAGCCAACCCCTATTTCAATACTGGATTCTACGCCTGCTTTTAATAACCCGGCTCCGAATAAACATTATTTAATAAACTTGCACTCAACAATGCTCAATGTTTTTTTATTTATTCGACATACCCCATGACCACCGCCAACTATTTTTTGTGTAACAGGCTTCTTAAAAAAAATAACGTACTCATCATTATTTTCAGAAAAATTAATTAAATAATTATCTATATCAATTGATGACCCCGTTTTCTCTGCATACTGCAAATACACATTCCATATCTTCAAATAATGCCCAGATATCGTTGTATCCGTACGAAACGTTTTCAGCTTTTCATAATCCAAATATTTTTCATCCGACATAGCATAATGTCCCCCTATAAAAAACCAAGTTAGCAATATAACCAAAAATAAGGAACCATTATAAGTCACCGATAAGTTCTACCTGATTATTTTTGTACGAGTAATACTTAAACTTGCCTTTTGGTGTTGCTAAATATCCATCAATTTTATTGCTATCCGCATATGGAATATCACCATACCATTCCTTATCAATAGGGTCATATACTTTTGAAAAATTCTCGTTATCGTAAGCTGGGTCATCTCCTCCGTGCGTATGATAATATGCAACTGGCTTTTTACCTTTCGGGACAGCGCTTGGGCCTCCCGGATTTACACCGTCAACGCTACCTTTTATTGGGTCTGTATAACTATAAGTTCCATCTTCATTCTGATATATCATTCCACCGTATTCGCGATTTTCGCTAACTGATTTTGAATTTATTTTTCTGGAAACGTCTTCGGCTGCTTCATGTTGAGTTTTAAATGAAGTATTGTTAACAAATTTCTCCTCTTCCTCATCATTTTGCTTTCGTTTCTCGTCGCTTTCTTTACCCTTTTCAGCTTCATTTTCAGCTTTTAATGCTTGGGAATCAGTAACAGCAGATGGTGGCACATACCCTGGCTCTTCATGTGGCCCTAAGGTATAGGGTTTGGGCGTGTACTCTTCAACCGGCAAGTCTTCCTGGTCTTTGCGCAACGGTTTGCTTTCAGGCTGTTGTTCGAGCAGGAAAAACTGCCTGTCCTCTAATTTTTGGGCCATGGCAGCTATTTGTGGAGTGATAGCGGCTGGTTTTTGTTTTCTTTTTACTTTTGCTTCAATTCCTCGTATTTGTTTAATCGGTTCCGGGATTGTAGCGATGATACCCATGGTCGTAGACAGTTCATTCAGTCGGGTTTGCCCCATGTTGAGGCCAGCCAAAAAACGGGCGGTCTGTTGCAGGTCATTGAATTTTTTGATAACAGGATTGGAGGTGATCAGTAATACACTGGGAGGCACTAGTGTGTAGTTGATGCCTTTTACGGTTGACACTATGGGAAACGAGACAGAAGATTCTTCGTCGGACTGTTTGTCCAGGTGTGTGACTGGGTAAAACTTTATAATACCCAGAAATATTAATCGGCTAGCACGCCCTTTATCTGTATCGCTGAATTTATTGTTAGCGAAGTCGTGTCCATGGAAAGGACAGTTGGCCACCAGTCTTCGCCAATAGCCTGGATAAACATCCAGACTATTAACGAAACATTCCGTCATTTTCGCGCTCCAAAACTCTTTTGGCTGAATGTCGGTATGCAACGGGGCATCTCCCATGACATGAACCCGATAATAATGTTGTTTAAACCTGTCGTCGATTATGTTGTGAGATCTCATATAACAGGGGACCGCCTTGGAACGCTTCGCTGTTAGTCTGGCTTGCGGAAAATCAACGTACCGTTGGTGCCACCAAAACCAAAGGAATTAGACATAACGATGTCGATGTTCATTTCACGTGCAGTATCTGGGACAAAATCCAGATCACACTCAGCGTCCGGATTATCCAGATTGATGGTGGGTGGAGCGACCTGATCACGAATCGTCAATGCTGAGAACACGGCTTCGATACCACCCGCCGCACCCAACAGGTGGCCCGTCATCGATTTGGTGGAACTGACTGCCATCTTGTATGCATGATCACCAAAGGCGGTTTTCAAGGCGTAAGTTTCGCCCAAGTCACCCGCCAGTGTGGAAGTACCGTGGGCATTAATGTAATCCACGTCTTCCGGGTTAATACCGGAATTTTTCAACGCTAATTTCATACAGCGTGCGGCACCTTCGCCACCCTGCGACGGCGAAGTCATATGATAGGCATCACCACTCATACCAAAACCAATGATTTCCGCATAAATTTTCGCGCCGCGTGCCTTGGCAAATTCGTATTCTTCCAACATCACCACACCAGCACCATCACTGAGCACAAAACCGTCACGATCCTTATCCCAGGGCCGACTGGCTGCTTGCGGGTCGTCATTGCGCGTGGACAGTGCACGGGCGGCGGCAAAACCACCCAGTCCCGTGGCCGAAGTCGCCATTTCTGCTCCACCGGCCACCATCGCATCAACATCACCGTATTCGATAAGACGCGCAGCATCGCCAATGGAATGCGTCGCTGTCGCACACGCAGTGGTAATGGCGTAGTTGGGGCCTTTCATGCCGTAGATAATCGACAGGTTGCCAGAGATCATGTTGATAATATTACTGGGCACAAAAAACGGAGAAATCTTGCGCGGCCCACCTTTGAGAAAGGCATTGTGCCCCGCCTCAATACCGGTGAGACCACCGATGCCAGAGCCGATGGCCACACCAATACGCTCAGCATTTTCTTCCGTCACTTCCAAGCCAGAATCGCGCACCGCCTGAATAGCAGCGGCCAAACCATAATGAATAAATAAATCCATTTTTCTGGCGTCTTTAGCGGCGATGTAATCGGTGATCTCGAAGTCACGCACAGAGCCGCCAAAACGCACCGAATAATCGCTGACATCAAAGTGTGTGAGTGGCGCAATGCCACTTTTGCCTGCCAGCACGTTTGCCCAGGCATCCGTCACATTCAGCCCCACCGGGGAAACCATACCCAAACCAGTAATCACTACGCGTCGTTTTGTCACAAAAAAATACCTATTAAATTATCTGTTTGTTCATACCCGACTAACAAATTACGCCAATAAAAAAGGCCGCAATCCACTGGGTGGTTCTGCGACCTTGATGCGTAATCCTGTTTTACAAACCTTCTGTAATTCTGTGTTTACACTAGCGGAAACCGCAAGAGCTTCCCGTGTTTAACAAAATCAGCTGGAATGTGCGTTAACGTAATCCGTTGCTTGCTGCACCGTGGTAATTTTCTCCGCATCCTCATCAGGGATTTCGGTGTCGAATTCCTCTTCCAATGCCATTACCAGTTCCACTGTATCCAGGGAATCGGCACCCAGGTCGTCAACAAAGGATGATTCGTTGCTAACTTCTTCTTCCTTCACGCCAAGTTGCTCAACAACGATTTTCTTGACTCGTTCCTCAATGGTGCTCATTTCGGATTAATCCTCCAAAGTAATTTCGAAGCAGCCCCGAGCATTCTCTTGTTTTTATAAAACCTAAATAAAGTTTATAAAACAGCCCCGAGCCGCGTGGCGGTATTCTAGTAAAAAGCCCGCTCAGTTACAAGCAATAAAACACTTTACAAAAATACCCTATTCCATTGTTTTCTGTACAATTAATTTTTAAAAAAATAAAAAATGACTTATGCCATGTACATTCCGCCGTTCACATGCAAGGTCTCGCCGGTGATATAGGCTGCACCGGGCGAAGCGAGAAAGGCAACAGCGGCAGCAATTTCTTCCGGTTGACCCAGGCGGTTTAGGGGAATATCACTGAGCAGGACCTCGCGTTGCTCATCCGGCAAGGCACGGGTCATATCGGTGTCAATAAACCCAGGAGCAACGGTATTCACTGTGATGCCGCGCACACCCACCTCCCGTGCCAGCGATTTGCTGAAACCAATTAATCCTGCTTTAGCCGCCGCATAGTTGACCTGACCCGCGTTACCTGCAGCACCCACCACCGAACTGATGCTGATGATACGCCCCTTGCGCGCCTTGGTCATCGCCCGCAGACAAGCCTTGGACATACGATACACTGAAGTCAGATTGGTATTGATAATGTCATTCCATTCTTCTTCTTTCATGCGCATCAGCAGATTATCACGGGTAATGCCGGCATTATTGACCAGAATGCCCGGCGCACCAAAGGTCTCGGTCATCTCCCCCAGCATGTGTTTGATGGAATCGGCATCAGTGACATTAAGGGCCATACCCTGTCCGGTGATACCGTTTTCAGTCAGACAAGCACTGATAGATTCAGCTCCCTTATCCGAGGTCGCGGTGCCGACAACGGTGGCTCCCTGCTTACCCAGCGCCAATGCAATACTTTGACCAATACCTCGGCTGGCACCGGTAACCAGGGCGATCTCGCCGCTCAAAATGTCAGTGCTTGTCATCATTATTTTCCCTCTCCAATGGCCTGCACGGCCTTGTCCAGACCGGCGACATCCGAGGTCGTCAAGCCGGTCATCTCACGATTAATACGTTTATTCAACCCCGCCAACACCTTGCCCGGCCCACATTCCACCACTTGTTGCACTCCCTGAGCAGCAAGGGCCTGGATAGTATCCACCCAACGCACCGGGCTGGACAACTGGCGTTTAAGCGCATCGCGAATCGCATCAGCAGTGCTTTCTGTTCGTACATCCACATTATTAAAGACAGGAATTACCGGAGGCTGAATCGCAATGTTCACTAAGCGCTCGGTCAAACGTTCAGCCGCAGGCATCATCAAACTACAATGCGATGGCACACTCACCGGCAACGACAACGCACGTTTCGCACCGGCTTCTTTAGCCAGTTCCACGGCACGATTGACCGCAGCTGTATTGCCTGCGATCACCACCTGCCCCGGTGAATTATAATTCACTGCGGAAACCACTTCACCTGTCACACCTTTTGCCGCTTCAGCACAGACTTCACCGACCTTGTCATCGCTCAACCCCAGAATGGCCGCCATAGCACCTTCACCTGCAGGCACCGCATCCTGCATGAAACGACCACGATCGGCCACCAGAGTCACGGCATCGCTCAACGACAAACTACCGGTAGCCACTAAAGCGCTATATTCGCCAAGGCTGTGTCCCGCCATCGCCACAGGCTGTGCTTCCACTCGTGACTGCCATACTCGCCATATCGCCACACCACCCGCCAACATTGCCGGTTGAGTAATGTGCGTTTTGTTAAGCTCATCTTCCGGGCCATTTTGCACCAGATGCCAGAGATCGTAACCTAACGCATCACTGGCTTCCTGAAAGGTCTCTTTGATTTGTGTATAGGCTTCAGCCATCTCCATCAACATACCGATGGATTGCGAACCCTGACCGGGAAAAACTACCGCGTACGTCATTCTTTGTTTCCTGAAATATATTGTGTTTTTACAGAGTGGACAGTTTTTTTGCCCATGCGGAATCTGGCCCGCACCTTTCTAATGAGTCGCACAACTATCAAAGTACCCAGTCAGTACCGTAATAACGCCGAGCCCCAGGTAAAGCCACCACCAAAAGCTTCCAACAGCAACGTCTCGCCGCGCTGGATACGGCCATCCCGCACCGCCTCATTCAATGCCAATGGCACTGAGGCTGAGGACGTGTTGCCATGCTTCTGCACTGTCACGACAACGTGGTCCGTGTTTATTTTCAGTTTTTTGGCAGTAGCATTAATGATGCGAATATTCGCCTGATGTGGCACCAGCCAATCAATATCTGTCTTTTCCATGTTATTCGCTGCCAGGGTCTCATCAACAATACGTCCAAGCGTATTCACTGCTACCTTGAAAACTTCATTGCCTTGCATAGTGACGTGTACTACACCATCTTTTTCATTGCCATAACCTTCCGACACGCCACCAGTGGTGGACAACAAGTCCTTGTAATGACCGTCAGCGTGTAGATGTGTAGACAGAATTCCTGCTTCATCACTGGCACCCAGCACAACGGCACCGGCACCATCACCAAACAACACGCAGGTGGCACGATCCGTCCAGTCGATAATGCGTGACATGGTTTCGGCACCCACCACCAATGCACGTCGATGACTACCGCTACTGATAAATTTGTCCGCGATACCCAATGCGTAAACAAAGCCCGTGCATACTGCTTGCACATCAAAGGCCGCACAACCGTGGATATCCAATCGCTGTTGCAACAAGCAGGCAGTACTGGGAAAGACACGGTTCGGCGTGGTGGTGGCGACAATAATCAAATCAATATCTGTCGGCAAAATACCTGCCGCGTCTATGGCCTGACGCGCTGCATGCTCGGCCAGATCGCAAGTGGTTTCACCCTCTGCTGCAATGTGGCGTTTTTTGATGCCGGTACGATCAGTGATCCACTGATCCGAAGTCTCAACCATTTTTTCCAAATCATGATTACTGAGTACTTTCTCCGGTAAATAACCACCGGTACCTTCGATGCGTGAATAAATACGGGACTGGGCTTGAGAAATTGTCATACTACTTACCCCTGTGTTGCGGTTCTTTGGGTCATCACTGTCTCGACGTGTTTACTGATGCGTCCCGGCACGTTCTTTTTCACTTCTACAATGGCCTCACGAATAGCGCAGGCATAGGCCAGCTCATCAGCATCACCATGGCTTTTGATGACAATACCCTGCAAACCCACAAAACTGGCGCCATTGTAGCGTCGCGGATCAATGCGTCGTTTGAGCGCATTAAGCACAGGCATAGCCACCAGCGCCGCCAGCCGGGTAAGCAGGTTACGTTTGAATTCTTCACGTAAAAAGTGGCTGATCATTTTCGCCACACCTTCAGTCGTCTTCAGTGAAATATTTCCGACAAAACCATCACACACCACCACATCCACCGTGCCCTTGAAAATATCGTCACCTTCCACAAAACCCACATAATTGAGATCGCAGTCAGTCAAAATACGCGCAGCTTCTTTGACCCGCTCATTACCCTTGACTTCTTCTTCACCAATATTGAGCAGACCGATAGTAGGAGCTTCAATATTCTCCACCGCGCTAGTGAGCACTGATCCCATTACCGCGAACTCGAACAGATTATCTGCACTGGTATCAACATTAGCGCCAAGGTCCAACATATGCGTCACGCCCTTGATATTGGGGAGCGTGGAAATAATCGCCGGGCGATCAATACCCGGTAACATTTTCAATACAAAGCGTGCGGTCGCCATCAACGCACCGGTATTACCTGCACTGACACAGGCCTGGGTACGCCCCTCCTTTACCAAATTAATTGCCACACGCATGGATGAATCTTTTTTGGTACGCAAAGCTACAGATGGTTTTTCATCCATGGCCACCTGCTGCGAAGCATGCTGGATGCTTAAACGCTTGCTCGGTTTTCGATTGCGTGACGCCAGTTCTGCCGTCAACAGCTGTTCGTCCCCCACCAGTACAATATGCAACCGGGAGGTTTCAGAAAGCACTTGCAACGCTGCAGGCACAACCACGGAAGGACCGTGGTCGCCTCCCATGGCATCAAGGGCAATGGCGATTGTTTGAGTCATCGGTAATTTGGGTCAAACCCTGGTGAAAACAGAGTTAAAAGATACTGCACGACAAACGCCCAGCGCCTCGCCATGGAAATCAAGGCTAAGGCTCTAGGAGTCTGTCTGAGAATGAGAAGTCTGCTGTGGAAAAGCCATTTGGGTCATATTTTCCGTTCATTTTCGTTAAATAAAACCACTATTCGTCTCAAATGAGCGAAAAACCTGCCTCAAAATGGCTCTCCCTCGCGACGACGTTCACTCTCAGACAGGCTCTAAGCGTTCGCGCAACGCAATAAAAAAGGGAAAGGCAATGATTATTCGTCGTTGGCAGAAGCGATAACCTTACGGCCACGGTAGTAACCATCGGCACTGACATGATGACGGCGATGGGTTTCGCCCGTGGTGGGTTCAATCGACAACGTAGCATCCTTTAACGCATCGTGTGAACGACGCATACCACGGCGTGATGGAGTCACTTTACTTTTTTGAACAGCCATTGTTATTCCTCATATTTAACATGTTTTCTCAGTCGTTTTTTCCCGATTGAGAGGTTTTCAACTGAGACAACACCGCAAACGGGTTTTCACGCCGCACTGTTGTCGCATCCCCTTGTTGCCCGTCCCTCGCATTCAGAAAGGCTTCGCCCTGCGGGCAATCTTCATTGTTATGCATTGCCACCTGAGGCAATGCTAAAATCAGCTCATCTTCAATAATTGACGCCACAGTGATCTCGTCATCGAGCACCAGCAACGGGTCATAACATTCTGGTAACTGTTGTGCCGCTGCCCGGGAAGACACAATCCCCAATTGGGTTTGCGTGGAAACGGAAAATCCCATCGTCTCCATGCAACGCTGACATATCAGCGGCAAGGTGGCCTTAACTGACCCCGTGATTCTGGGATTACCCCCTTCATCAACACCAAACTCCAACAGATAGTCCACATCGCTTTGCGTTGGCAAATACGGCCCATCCATCACTCGCTCGACCGGGCCAAGCAATGGCAACAATCGAGATAACGATGATATCGGCAGGCGTCCTTCCAGAGTACGCCCTCGCGCAGCTAACGCCAGCGGCTCAATCATTTCCCGAGTAGACATCAACCAAAACACCCATATAGCCAGCCCCGAAGGCTGATATCCTGATGCACCCACCCTAACCAACAGCAGGTGACCGACGTAAGCGCGCGATTCTAGGCGGATTCCGGCTTTATGTCAAAGCAAGCCACTACGATCAGTGTGCATGTCCATCATCCCCGTGTTTGTGCTCATGACTATCGTTTTTTTGTGATTTGGAATCGTCATGGCCATCACCAGCATGATCATGCCCTTTCTCCAGGCGGGCATCCAACGCCAGGTACTCACTTTTGCTCATCTCCGGCAATTTCATCACAAATGCAATGATATCCCAAAGCTCACTGTCTTTATGAGTCACCCCCCATGCAGGCATTCCGGTCATTCTGATGCCATTTTTTGTTGCCCAAAACAATTCCGCAGCAGACATGTGCTTTGCACTTTCAGCAAGATCAGGCGGAGCGGGATTGAGACCTTTGGCTATTGGTGAATCTATACCACCGGGTGGAGTATGACAAAGTGCGCACATTTCACGATAACTGCGAAACCCTGTATCAATCTGCTTATCACCTTTAGTGGGAGGCACTTCAACCGAAACAGCACGGTTTTCTATCGATTTTTCTCTGGTTGTTTCTAGCACCCAATGTACAGGAGCGGGGTCTTCCCATGTTGATGCCACATTAAATATACCCGTATAAATCACGAGTAATACCGTTAAACCGGCGAAGGCAATCGCGAGAACCAGAGTGCCAATAATTGTTTTCATAATTTTCCCTATTAGTGAAAATGGTATTAAAGGTAAGGCTGTGTATTGAGTCGTTAAGAAGGTATCAAGTTCAATTTGACGAAGTATTATTTTGACATAACTACATCAGTCCGATTTTCAAAGTGTACAGTAACTGCTCAAAAGGAAAAGCGCGGGATTTGCCAGTATAAATGAGTACCTTTGAACCCGTCATCGGGTAAATCAAAGGCAAGTCGAGCAGCTACATTTCGAATAAAATGTTAACCCCATTCTCCACTTGGTTGCGTTCCGCTTCTGCCGAGTTAGAACTATTCACCACCAATTGACATATAAAAAATCAGCGTTGAAGCTGTTGGGCCACTTTTATCAGGCATATATTCAATACCGTACTCTACAGTGTCATTATATATAATTTGATCGATAGGCAATCCAATCGAAAAAGGAGTCTTCGCGTCATACCCATGCCGATTTAGCGCTTGTAGAATTATTTTATCCAGTTTGATTCTAAATTCTGGTTTTAACTCTGATTGCTTAAACCCTTCAGCGATATATTTAACAATGTCTATCTCGCTTAATGTGTTTGGGTTTTTATTGACGAAGTATATGTACTCAAAATTATACATATCGCAATATTTATGTATAATTTCGGCAGTATTATGGTTTTTATATACTATTTTTAGCTTATTTACATATTCGTCACTGTCAAGGTCTCGTTGTTTCTCCCATTCAAAGCTGTGAATGTTACTGCCTGTTGGGGTGGTTTCTTCAATGAAAGAATCATTGTATTTACAATTTATATCTTCTGCGCCACATGCAGCAGGTAAAATAAGTAACAAAAAAATAAACAATTTTTTCATCCAGGGTTACCATTGATAAATTTCTTCTGATTCAAAATTGAGTTTTTATTGTAGCTGCTTAAGCTTTTCTTGTTAGGCGTGATTTCGATATGCCAACACTGATTGGATTTTTTTGTTTCATCAATAAATCTGTCTATGTACCCTTCTTTACTCAGATCTTTTAATGCCCTTGTGAATTTATCACTATTGAATGATTTGTTTGCATTTCTTGTTGAGTTAAGACCTATATCAATAATATTTTTTTTCTTGTAGCCATCTATGGAAATGCAATGATTTGAAACTCTGCGGGCTGTTTTTTCCAAATCATTAATTTTGTCAACCATCAATTTAAGTATTTCAGAGTCTATTTTACTTTTGTTATTGTCATAAATTTTCAAAACAGCATCACCATTTCTTCCATATAGACGATACTGTTTCTTTAAATCTGTTTTCGCATTTTTGAGCATGATAGATGCCTGTTCTTCAGGTGTTCTAAGTGTTGATGTGATTACTGCGGTTTTCATGCCAGACTCTTTGACAGCTATTTTAATAATTGATAGGGCATATTCCGACACAATCCTTCGGCTTTTCTTCACGCTATTTTTGTATGAAACAGTAAAATCGTGCAGTCCGGCAAGACTCGCAATCGACTTGTTGGTAATGGCTATATTTTTCGGTACTTTATTATTTTTCAGAGCAGCCACCTCCAGTGTTCTTTGTTGATCTTGGTCATAATACATAGTGAGGTATCTAAATGTCTTACCATTTGGCTCAATTCGACCATCAGGTCTCTTCATGCCTATGGCTTGCAACTGAAATTGCTTAATAGCATCGTCGGTTTTTTCGCCTGCATAACCGTCTACCTTAAGTGGTTTTATTTTCTTCTTCCATGCTGTAAAAGAGTTCAAATATGTTTGTATGATTCGAACATCTTTTTTCTGATTAACCCCATTGACACCTACAGATTGTATTATTCCTATCGTCATCACGCATTCCCTAATATAAAAACAATGACACTGTACTAAAGTCAACAGTTACTGCCAAGACACCCTTGCAGACACCAATATTCCAGATGAATTAAGAAAAATGAAGGTGTTACGTGGTTTTTTTTAGAGTTTCTGACTTCATCTAGCCGGTCAGAGATCAAAAGGGTAAGAGGAAATCATCTGAGATGCTTTTCCCCGATAGGAATCTAACCCCATGTATTTTAGTGAGTTTTTCAGCTCAGGTTAACTCAGTCACCTCGACCTAATGCCGCAAACACACCGGCTTGAAGATAAACTGAGCAGTTACATTTCGAATAAAATTTTAACCCCGTTCTCCAGTTGGCTGCGTTTATCTCTAATGAACGCTACTAAATCTTAAAGGAGAACGACCGTGAACACCCTGTTTCTTACACGATACTTAGTCGGCAGTATTGTCTTGCTGAGCCTCGCCGCTTGCGGCACCCCCACAACCAATACAGCAGACGAGTACGAAGAAGTCACTCTGATTGACGCGATAAAAACACCAGCCAACCAAAGTAAAACAAGTAAATCAGACACACAAACAAAGTTGAGCGATCTTTCCGCCATTGTTAAACCTGAGGAAAATATAACAAAGGGTAGCACTGATGAACAAGCCGCTACTGCTGCCCCGGAAAGGCACAAGGCACGTAAAAACCAACCCGCAGCTGCCTTTAACGAATCACACAGCGCTAAAGTATTGCGCTCTGCACCTTTACAGGAGCAAATAGCGAGCATGACAGGGTATCCCCGACCTATGTCAGCATTATCGCCCCAGTTGCACTGGGCGAACGAACCGGTTAATCATGAAAATTATGCCAAAATTACTTCAAACTCAGTGATTCGTGTGACTGAAAATCCGGTATCCACATTTAGTATTGATGTCGACAGCGGTTCATATACCAATACGAGACGCATGATCATGGCAGGTCGATTACCACCACAAAATGCGGTACGTATAGAAGAATTTTTAAACTATTTTGATTACACCTACCCCGTCCCCACCAATCAGGATCACCCTTTTTCGGTAACGACTGAAATCGGCCCAAGCCCGTGGTCACAGGGGCGTCATTTATTGCGCATTGGCCTGAAAGCTTATAACGTTGATGCAAACCACTTACCTGCGTCAAACATTGTCTATTTGATCGATGTCAGCGGCTCCATGCGCTCAGCAAATAAGCTTGAGTTGCTGAAACAATCACTACGATTGCTCACCAAACAATTACGGCATCAGGACAGAATATCGATCGTGGTCTATGCTGGTGCTTCAGGCGTGGTATTAAACCCTACACCCGGCAATCAACGCTCACACATTCTCGCGGCGCTTGATCGACTTACAGCAGATGGCGGCACGAATGGTGGCGCAGGTATTCGTTTAGCTTACCAACTTGCAGAACAGGCTTTTATACCCGGCGGTATTAACCGGATCATATTAGCCTCGGATGGTGATTTCAATGTCGGCACTGTGTCCTTTGAAGCATTGATTGATCTCGTGGAGGAAAAACGTAACACAGGCATCACCCTGTCTACCCTCGCATTTGGCACAGGCAATGTGAATGATCAATTAATGGAGCAATTGTCGAACAAAGCAAATGGACAGTATGCGTACATTGATACCTTAAATGAGGCTCAAAAGGTTTTGGTTGACGAAATCTCATCAACTTTACAAACCATTGCCAAAGACACTAAAATTCAAATCGAATTCAACCCTGATATCGTGAGCGAATATCGCCTGATTGGTTACGAGAATCGTGCTCTCAAACGAGACGACTTTAACAACGACAACGTCGATGCCGGTGAACTCGGCGCAGGATACCGGGTAACAGCGTTGTATGAATTAAGTCTGACGGACAGTCAATCACAGCAGATTGAGCCATTGCGTTATCAGACAAAACAATCATCGGCTAACGCTGTAAACAAGACCATATCGTCTGAACTCGCCTTCCTCCGGCTGCGTTATAAACTTCCTGAAAGCAATGTCAGCACCCTGATAAAACACCCTATTTATACTCGTAATATCAAGAATAACCTGGATACAACCAGTGCTGATTTTCGTTTTGCCGCAAGTGTCGCCGCATTTGGTCAATTATTGCGTGGCGGCCAATATACCGGAATATTTCAATACAAAAATGTATTGTCGCTCGCACGTAACAGCAAAGGCGAAGATCCTTTTGGCTATCGTGGTGAATTTATCCGCTTGGTCAATCTTGCCGATTCACTGGCAAGCAAGCCCACACAGCAATACAATTGACAGGCAGACTGTAAATTGATTACCGAATAAAATGGTACACGGTACAATTATCCCAGCCGTGTGCCATTTTTTCCTGTTGCCACAACATTGGAAAATGCGTGAGTTA
>Ga0316203_1000571_pt1 | contig 41264 bp, 49 predicted proteins | sample 6monrhotite_MG_FD_204940 | JGI IMG/M metagenome (GOLD analysis project Ga0316203, IMG submission 204940) | Microbial mat bacterial communities from mineral coupon in-situ incubated in ocean water Damariscotta River, Maine, United States -... | ecosystem: Environmental > Aquatic > Marine >... | reverse complement strand
GACTATGACATCACGACTGGGTGGAACTGATGGCCACTTCAGCGATCGGTGTTCTCTCGACAATCACAACCGGCGAGGCTTTTATAATCGGGCTGCTGGTTATCCTTATCTGTTATGTAAGACGAAAATGATGGCCGAGGAAAGAAGCGAAATACTGCTCGCTATAGGTAAGCTAAACGGCGAATTGGCGGCGCTTCATACCCGTGTTGGTGAACACAATTCACGGATGGTCGAGGGTTTCACGGAATTAAAAACGGACATTCAGCGTGAAATGGCCGCACAGACCACGCGTTTGAACAAGCATTCCGAGCGGATTGACGGTATTGAAAAAATGCAGTCCCGATTTTTGGGCGGGCTGGCTATACTGTCTGCGATTGGCGCGAGCTTGTGGGCGTGGTTGACGAAGGGTCAATAACTTATGGCTTGGACCCGTGAGCGCCTGCCGACAGAGAGCTACCTGCTCCGGTATGGCGACAGCCACGACAGCCACGGGGATGACTACGAGATAACCCTTGTCCTGGGTATAGATAGTGACGGTGATGTGAGAGTGTCCGGGCTGGCGACAACACCAACGCCGGGCCTCTGGCGGGCAGTGCGCGAGGCGCTTGCTACTCTCGGTAGACGCGGGTACTTTTTTAGGCACGATGGCGGAATTGTCCGCCGCACAGAAATTTAGGAGAAGATAAATGGCACGATACAATAAGTTCATTGCTATTATGGCCGTAAGCATCATCGCGGCGCTGTGGGCCAATCTAACCGGCGGGACTGGTGCCGAACTGACGGCGGGCGTTGGGTCTATCCTGCAAGGTATTGCTGGCAGCGGTGCTGTCTACTGGATCGCAAACCGGAGCTAACTGTGGCCATTTTCGGTGACACCGCGAGGGGGGTTGTCCAAGGTTTGGCAACCCCCCTGTTCGGCTTGATCGATGATCTGTTTACATCGGACGAGGAGCGAGATAAGGCCAAAATCAAGCTGATTGCATTGGAGCAGAGCGGCCAGCTTGATAATGTTAAGCTCCAGCTATCGGCCATCCTGGCAGAGGCGAACAGTTCCGACCCCTGGACCAGCCGCGCCCGGCCTACATTTTTATACGTCATGTACACATTTATACTGGCGGCGATCCCGATGGGCATCCTGTTCGCGTTCAGGCCGGAGGTCGCGAGCGATGTGACGCAAGGCGTGAGCCTGTGGCTCGATGCACTGCCCAGCGACCTGCTTGCGCTGTTCGGTGTGGGTTATCTCGGATATGCCGGGGCGCGGACCCTCGACAAGAAGAATGGTAAGGCCCGATAATAGCTGCTACACTGCTCTCGTCTCCCCCCTGATTAACTCCCCGGCGCTGTTAGACGCCGGGGTTTTTTCATGAAAAAGCCCAGTGTACCAGTTCAACGAGTTTCCACAGGCCCAGCGGTACAGTGATAATTAGCAGACAGGCCATCCCCCGGAATACGCTTCCGGCGGCGTCGTATAAATTTCCAAACATGTTATGATCCTCGCAAAGTTGTCTTGTTTATGAGGTCGTCTAGGCGTTCAACTATTTCCATGCTGGCGCTCCTTTACGACACAACCCACAATGGCTTGATGCCGGTTACATCAATTCCGCAATCCCAATCACCTTCGTAGCACCGAGCGGACCACGGTTTGATCGTCAATCTATAGACCCCGACTACTAGACCTTGGCTCCATGAATGATTGAACCCGTTATCCTCGGCGGAACACTCCGGCATTACGTCGGTTTGTCTGAATTTCTTGCTCCGAGCGAGTATCCAGCCGGTTCCGCCGTCGTCGAGAGCAACAATGCACTCGTTGTCGGCTAGAACTTCGCTGCCCATAATGCTCTGTAAGTCTTCCATCTGTTCCCTCCTAGACTGCGACCCGGCGATAGCCGTATTTGGTGCCGTCCTCATCCACGCCGAGTTCTTCGCAGCGGTATTTCACCGATGTTTTTTGTTCCCGACGTATCTGTTTGAGACTGTCCGCGAGGGGGTTGGCCTTGCCGTAGTGCGCCATGTGGCAAATCTGTCCGCCCTCTTCGAAATAAGCGGGCATACCGTCAATCGTGTGCATGTATTTGGTCACCATATCTTTCCGTCCTTTTGCTCCCTACTGGCTTCGGTTTGCCATCTTCTCGAACTGCAAAAATTCGGGGCTGTCGATCTCGACCGTTGACAGCCAGGCGCGTTTGAAGTCCGGCGCGGCGCGGCCCGATGCCACGGCCCGAACGCCCTGCTTCAACTGATCGCTCAGAAAATCTGAAATCTTGCACTCTGCGCCGTGATGGCGGCAGAGTTTCAGACCGATAAACATGCCAATGGGCTGGTGCGTGTCTATCGCGTGGCCTTTCGCCGGAACGTTGACCTTGATCGCCACTTCCGGCACCGCCAGGCATCCTGTTTTTGCACATGTCGTCATGTCTCTATTCCCTCCTAGCCTTTGCTCTGTCGTATGCGATCCATGACCGCGTGATTGCCGATAGCCTTCGCCGTCTGCACACAGACGGGTCGCTCGCCGCCTTCCTTAAACCCCGTATGGCGCTGGGAATCGGTGTGAGACGGGGTTGATGGAATGGCAAGCGCGGCGCGTTCCTCCGGGCTGTCTATCGTCATGGTGTAACCGCAGCATTTCGGCCATCCGTGGGCCAGTGCGTCCGGGGTATCGACACGCATTGTCAGGCCGCATTCGGTACACCAGACTTGCCCGCGTGACAGGTTTGGGTGCGATTGAGCCATTTTCTCATACATCCGGTTTCTCCATTCCTTCGAGCGCGGCGCGAGCTTGTGCAAGTGGCGCAGAATGCGGGTTGTAGTCATCATCCATATCTTCGTCGCATTCACCCACCAGATACCTCAGCGCCGCTTCCAGTTCTTCGATGCGGGCGACAACCTCGTGAATAGCCTGCCGCGATGTCAGAACCAGGGTTCCATCCATGTCAGCCTGTTGGTAGTTGAGAAGCGCCTTAACGGCGGGGTTATCGGTCATCGTTAATTCCCTTCACTTCGAGCGCGGCAGAAACCCCGCTCTCTAAGTGGTTGCGGCCATCGCCGCCGACTATCATGACGGCAGACGGTGCGAAGCCAGAGCGACATGTCGCAAGCCATTGGTCGTAACTGGCTGTCATGCTCCCAAAGGCGCTCGCGTCGTTGTCAGCGAGCCATTTTGCTAGTTCTTCCGGGGTCGCGAACGCCGGAGATATTGGCGTCCCCTCGGTCGTGCTTTCGTACATACAGAGGTGTGTGGCGGCCCCTTCTTCGAACTCCGGCATGTAATCCTGTCGCGCCGGTTTCGGCCCCTCCCATTCCTCATAGGGGCCTATGTCGTCGGCTCGCTTCTTCCAAAGCTGTTCTTCCGGCCACTTAGACCAATCTTCCTGAAAGCCGAGATTCCACATTCTCTCGCCCTCAAGCCAGTCAGCGAGTTTCTTCGAAAACGGGCCTTTATACAGGGGGATGTGCGTGCCGTTTTCGTCTGTCGGGTGCTTCCAATAGGGCGGCACCATGCGAATTTCTCTGCCCATTCTCAGTCCTTCCTAGATTCCTGTTGGACGAGCGGCGCCGTCTCTACCCCTGAGGTGGGGATATCCTCAAACGTATCGATGTAAAGACGGAAGCGGGGGTTCTCATTAAGCATCCTCTCCACCCGCGTCTTATCTGTGCGTACGGTTTCAACCGTGACTTCAACCCGGGCTCTCATGCAAGGCTCCTCTCCTTCAGGTGGGCCTCCAAGAGGTCCATCCACACCCCGCGCCCCGCGGTGGTCCCGAGCACGAGATCGTCCAGTGTGTCATTGCAGACCAACGTTACCACCTCAACAGGTTTCTTCTGGCCTTGTCGCCACACACGATCGCGGGCCTGGGTGTAACCGTCGCGAGACCACAGCGGCTGGTAAAACATGACGCGATGGAACATATGCTGCAAGCCGTCGACGCCGTGGCTCATGCTGCGGTACTGCACCGCCAGCCCGTCGTGTTCACCGGCGCGGTATTCCTTGAGGTCAAAGGCGAGGTTCAGCTCCAACCAACGAAGCTCGGCTGCCTGCTCGGCGAACTCGTAGAAGATCAACACCGGGGCGGGGTTGGCATTCACCACACCCGCCGCAGTCCACGCTCGTTTGTGCTCGAACCTCAGAAGCTCGTCTTCGGTGTCGTACATGAAGCCCGACGCAATCTGTCGGAGCTTACCCGACTTCACCGCCTGGTTCGCAGCTTCCGGGCTCACGTTCTCCACGTCATCGTCCTCGTACAAATCGAGGACCATCTCGGTCTTCATCTTCTCGTAGAAATGCCGGGTCGAGGTTGGCATGTCGAACCGCACCACCCGCTCGGTGAGCGGCGGCAGCTTCTCCTCTTTCCGGTCTTCGATCATGTGGATGTGCGGCGCGACCTTTGCCAGCAACAGATCCGCCGCGCCGTCTCTTATCGTCCACTTGTTCCCGTTAAAATCCGAATAGAAGTACTGGTTCATGAACGCATCCTTGTTGTTACCAAACACCGAGGTGCCAACAATCAGGCGGGTCATGTCGAACAGCTTGGTGAAGTCATGGCTCACCGGCGTTGCTGTCATACCTACCCGCCACCATACCTTATTTTGCCAGTACCGGTGGCGCAGTTGCCTTGTATACTTTCCGGCGGCGGTCGACAGCTCGTCGATGACCACACCCTGAATGTCGGGCCGGAGGTCAAGCAGGCTGTCGAGGTTCTGGAGGCTGACCACCAGAACGTCAGCGGGGCCACTTAACAACTTGTTCACTCGCTCCTCAGGCGTGCCGGTCAGCGTCTTTATCTTGAGGCCGCTGAGGTGGTCCCACTTCGCCGCCTCTTTCGGGTAGTTCTCCACCACCTTCGGGGGGCAGGCGACGAGGACGGTCTTTATCCTGTCGTCCGCCGCGAGCATCTCCTCGATGGCGGTCAAAGCGATGACCGTCTTCCCCTCACCCGTCGGGGCGACGAGCATCGTCCGGTCGCGCGCGAAGATGCGATCGATCGCGTCTTGTTGCTTATTGGTTAAGGATGAAATCGACAGCATTTTTCGCGTCCTCGTAAGTTACTATTTCCCGCACATCCGCGCCGGCCAGAAGCATGGCCTTCATTGTGTTGGTCTGCTTCGCGCTCAGGGAGCCCCGCCTGTTGGGGTTCTTGAACTCAAGGAACATGACGTACTTGTTGTATATCATCACCCGGTCGGGGAACCCCGTCTGGCTGGGAGACAAGAGCTTACGTTCGAAGATCCCTTCGTTCCTGCAGCGGCGCCGGAACGCCTGCTCAAGTTTACTCTCACCGGCCATCGTCGTCTCCGTCATATCGGTGCTCCGCCAACATGCGGGCGATCCGCTTCTCCGTCTCGGCCTGTCGTGCGTCACGGTCGGGACCGATGCGCGCCTCACGCTCAACCCGCAGCGAAGTGACGGTGGCACGGGGCGCCGGCGGTGGTGACGGATCGGGGGTGGCGCGCGACGAGTCGGTAATGCGCGCCACCCCCTTGTCGACGGTGCCCCCGGGGAGAGGCTCCGCCGCAAAACTTCCACCGAAATCCACGTCCGGCCCCCGCAGGGGTTTGTGCCCTGCGTGCGGCTCGTAATGCGTACTTCGCGGTCGGCCTCTTCGTGCCATTTATGAGCCCTTCCACGACCTGCTGAGGTCGACGAAAGGGGACCCAACATCGGTGTAAGAATCTACGGAGTGGACGTAAGACAAGAAAGCTTCCTCAGCCAAAAAACGCTTAATCTTTGGAGGTATCCCTTTTTCATGGGTCAACTGCTCGAACAGATCTACGAGCTCGTACGTGTCCTCCACGCTCCGCGCTTGATCGAAATAGTTGTGATCCCCTACAACCCAAGGACAAGGTTTGGTCATGTCACGCTCCATTTTTAGCGAGCCAACGCTCGCCGGTTTCAACACCACCCGTCTCGATGGGCAGGCCGTCGGCCCACCACGGCTGCGCGAGCATGATCTCGTTCAGGCGCTCTCCCTCTGCCTGCCCGCCGTAGACGACGATCTCGTCATGCACGTGCAGCGCAACGTCCAGCCCGAACTCGTCGGCCTCAACCAGCGCCTCGCGCAGGATGTCGGCAGCCACCGCCTGCACCGTGTTCTGAAACAGGAGCGCGCCTCGGGCGTAGCGACGCAGAGGCGGCTCACCCGCGGCAGGTTTGAAGTGTGTCTGGAACGTCGGTCCCACCCGGGTCTCGCCCCAAGGTGTGTCGTACTCCTCGATAAGGGGCTTCGGGTACGCAAGGTACCGGCCGCTTGGCAGGGCGCACCACAAGTAGTGCTCACCGTCCGACACGAACGACACGCGCCCGCAGGTAAACGCCTCGCCTGGTTCGCTGACCGCGCGGTCGATGGCACGATCATAGTCGCTCCATATCTCTTCGGCCCACGGGTTCGCGCCGCGCCACATGTAGACGATGTCCCGCGCCTCTTCGTCCTCGAATACTTGGCCGTAGTTGCGGGCCATACCCTGCAACGCCCCGGCGCCTCCGCCGAATTGAAGGGACAGTTCCGCTATCTTGCCGGTCTGGCGCATCAGCTTGGTCACCTCCCCGGTAACCCAACCGAACATGTTGGCAGCGGACACGGTGTAGACATCCGCTCCCGAGCGGAAGACATCCAACTTCTCTTCGCCGCTCGGCTTGACGGACAGCCACGGCGCTACGCGCGCCTCGATCTGGCTCCAGTCCACCCACGCCAGCCCCTTCGGGTCATAGACCATACCGCGCATGACCTGGCCCATGTTGTAATTAGGGCTCTTCAGACCTTTCCGGCCCTTGATGCGCCGGATTATATCCTCGAGGATAGGCAGCGGCGTGTCAGCCCGGTCTTTCTTGAAGTTGTGGGGCTGTATAACCCTACCAGTGAAGCGGCCCGTCTGCGCCCCGTTGAATTGGATGCTGTTATGGACCACGCCGTCGACATGCTGGTGGTACGCAACAGCGTATTTCTTGAGTGCGCTGGACCCGGCGTCGTTGATCGCCTCCAGCAGCTGCCGCGCCTCGTCATCGAGGTCATCGCAGTCCAAGAGAAGGCTCCGCCGGGTTTCGTCGAGGGAGGTTTTCTTCTCACCCTTCTTGTAAACCACCAGAAGTTTCTTCTGGAACTCGGTCAGTCGGGGGAACAACCATTCGTCACGAGCCTTGCGCTGCGTGTGCCTGGTCATAGTGCCATGGGTCAGGCGGACCAGTTGCTCGTTCGCCTCACGCGCCAACACCTCGGCGTAAGCCTGCGACTTAAAGCAGAGGTCCACGTCCACCCGAATCCCGCGATCGTTCAAACGCTCGTTCAGGGCGTACTGCTCCCACTCGAAGTCGGTGAGTCCGCGGACCCCTGCGATAACCACCTGCATACCACCGACGTCATCCCGGACGTATTGCCCCATGAGTTCGCGGTCGTTGAGCATCCACTCGGTCGAGAAGCCAGGGGCGCAATAGGTTCTGATAAGCCGGGAACCGGCAGAATGCTTTCCATGGGGTAGGCCGAGTGAGGCCATCGCGGCGTCCAGCCCGGCGGGGTGTCCTGACGTGGTGGCCGCGATCATGCTGCACCGCCACTGCTCGAGAGCAGGCGGCTCTATGTCGAAGTCGGGGCAGATGACCCACTCGAACAGATGACGCTCGAACGCGGCGTTGTGCGCCCACACCAGCCCGCCAGATTTGAAGTGTTCGGCGATCTCTGCGGGGAAAGGCTCCCCGTCTTCAGGAAACCAATCCTTCACCGGCTCGTCATCGAATGCCCAGCCGATGCAGATCAACTCCGTTGTCGGGCACTCGGCGTACCGGCGCAGGCCATACAACAGCAGATCGGTCTGGCTGCGCGTCTCGATGTCGAGGTAGAGGGTGGCCACAGGTGCATCCTTCGGTTTGGTACAGGGTGAGGGTGCCGGAGCGGGCAGGGAGGGGAGGGACCCGACCCGCTCCGGCGAACGTCAGGCCGACCGCTGACGGCGCTGACGTTTGGGCTTCTCAACCGCCGGCTCTTCCGGCTCCTGCTGCTCCTGCTGCTCCTCCTCTTCGGCCGGCTCCTCCACCTCCGGCTCTGGCTCGGGCTCGTCCGTCGAAGCGGCGATCTGCGCCGGTGCGTCCGGGGCGTCTTCGCCCGCCTGGTTGCACCAGCCGACGATCTTGATGACCGGCGGCGTCAGCATCTCGCCCTCTTTGTACGAGTTCTCGTAAGGCGTGCCCTTTGTGAACACGCACACCGGGTAGAGGAACTCGGCCTCCTCATTGGCCCGCAGCATGATATCCGCGAGCAGGCCGTCGACAGAGGAGCGGCACCCGTACGTCGACGCTTCCCAGGACAACTGGACGTCGCCATCCTCGAGCTGGAGCACGCCAGCCAGGCCGCGGGCTTCGCTAGCTTCCTGCAACTTGCCCTTAGCATCCCGGACCGGCTCCGGCTGTTCCGGCATCTCCTGGAAGACCGAGGACATCACCTTGTGGACCTTCTTGTCGGCCCATCGGTGCCACCCGTGGCGGAGACTTTCAGGTATCACCCGGATCAGATCGTCCTCGGTAAGCTTCTCGTTGTCCTTACCGAACGCCCAGGTGCCGGAGTAGGTGTTGTAGCCAAGGAAGCTCTCGCCCCCGCTGGTCGTCAGCTGCGTCTTCACCTTGGTCTTGAGGAGGTTCTGTAGCGTGAGACCCCCCTGTACTGCGGGTATTGTCGTCATGATTTCTCTTTCTTCGGTTTCATATGTCACGTATTTTTGGCAACGTGCTTCGCCAGGTTTTCCGGCACCTGCGTCAGCTCGACGCCCTCGGCCTCGTCATCGACGGGGGCCGCGGTGGTACCGGAAGATTTCTTCTCGATGAAATCATCGAGGTTGATGTCGATACCCTCTGCCTTGAGAATATCCACCAGCTGGGGCGCCGTCCGAAACGAGTTGTTGCGGTAGTGTTTCTGCGCGACGCGCTTCTTCTTGAGAAACTCCTCAGCAGCCTTCGGGTCGATCCACTTACGGGTCGCCCGCTTGTTGACGAGCTTCCAGCCGGGGACCGCGACACCTTTGGAGAGGTTCAGATAGATCGCCTCCTTCACGTCCTTGCACCACTGCTCGATCGCCAGCACGTCGGCGGCAGCCGCGGCCAGCTCGTTGTCGGTCTTGACCGTGAGTTGCGACAATGCCCCCGCCTGCTTGCGCGCCACAGGGCACGTAGGGGCCTTCGGGCAATACTTGCAGTAATCGCCGATGCTATTGGCAAGCGGGGGGTCCTCGGACTGCGCGAGACCCAGCGCGGCGTCCCAGTCGTCCTTGAAGTAGCCGACGGTCTTCATGTTGGCCGTCCAGCGCGACAGGCCGTTCTTCGACTGCGGCTGGACAATGGCGCAGACGACCTGCTCGACCTCGTCGAACAGGTCCTTGGTCAGCGGGTCGCGCATCGCCGAGATGGCATACTTGAGACCCTGCGCGTTTCGCTCGGCGGAGACGATGTGCCGGCCGAACTTGTGGTCGAGGACAAGCGCCGTCTTCCGGTCGGCGCTCAGCCCGAGCAGGTCGATAGACCCGCCGGAGATGTCCTCGACGTATTGAACGAACGGCTCGACCATGAACTCGTCGATGTCGAGTTCGTCGAGCAGCGCGTTGGTCGTGTCGTAGGCTTTCTTGCTGAGCGGATAATCTTCTTTCTTAAATTCCCGCGTTCGTCCGTCGCCCTCCTCGTAGACGTGTCCGACATACCCCGCCGGGGGTTTACCATCACGGAAGCACATCTCCATGATCTCGTGGTGCATGGACCCCTCGACCGCCGCGGGGCCTGCGGGGGTGCGCTCGACCCCTTCGCTGGCCTTGTACCAGCCGGGGCAGTTGAGGGTGCGGGCAGCTGTCGAGCCGCCGAAGGGGAGGTGAACGGTGGGCATGTCAGTAGCTCCCCCCGAGTTCCTGCTTCAGCGGCTTCACGTCTTCACTCGGCTCGACCGTCTGGGCAAGTGCCCAGCCCTTGATGATGTCGGTGAGGTCGGCGAGGGTCATGGCGACGCGGATGTCGGAGAGGGGAACAGTGGGGCCAGTGGGGTCGAGGGCGTCGTCCGTGACCATCCAGCCGTTGGCAACACGTTGAATTCTGAGGGTCTTGCTGGTCATAGAGGTATCCTTTTTGTGTTTGGGTTTAACGCCACCGGCGCACCGGGCCGGGGGTCGCCTCGGCGCAGTGAACGAACAGGACTTTCGCGAACGTGCCGCGGCTGAGTTGGCCGGGCTCGATGTCATGCTGCGGTGTCTTGCGACGGCGCAGCCAGCGTTTGAGATATTTCATTTAGCTTTCCTCTTCACATATTTCCGCACCTGCTCCGGCGTCACGCCGGGCGGGAGCCACAGGTTGACGCGGGTCCAGCCCTGCGCTTGGCGCTCAGCCGTCCGCGCTGCGGTCTTCTCGGAGGGCGTCATATCGGTCGCGTATTTCCGCGGCCGCCCGCCCCGGCTCTTTTCTGTCGTCGGCACGATCAATCTCCGATATGTAGTTGAGTAGAGTAACACAATGGTTCATAGCCGCCTCGCGTCGCCAGACCGTCACCTCCTGCAGCACCCCGCCGATGACGACGCACACGGCGACGCCCTCCTCACGGGGGCTGAAGAATACGAAATCCGGGGATGTCAAAACTTCACCTCAGGTTTAGGCGGAGCCGCCGCGTTGTCCTGATGGTGGAGTTCTTCGACAAGGTCCTCCAGCCGCTCGATCTCGGCGACGTTATCGTCCCGCCCCGCTTGCAGCTCCTCTAGCACGGCGAGGAGCCACGGGTTGTCGCGGTCGGTGAAGTGCTGGTCGAGCATCACGAGGTCGTGGTCGATGAGGTTCGCGCGGCCCAGCTTGTTGTCGAGGAAGAGGTGGGAGATCATACCGACACCAACCCGCGCAGCAATGCCGTTTGCTCAAGCCGGTCGAGGATCAACAGGCTTTCCTTGCCGAGTTCTTCATTCGGGTAGTCTGGCGAGGACCAGTGCCCCCGCGCTTCGGTGATCGCGAAATTCCGGCACCCGGCGCGGATTTGGAGAACGCCGTCTCTGACCCACCCGACGAAGCGGAAGCCGTCCCGACGCTGCCCGCCATCAACGAGGTACGTGCCTCCGAGGTACGCGTCTCTGAGGTCCGCGCCTCCGAGGTACGCGTCTTCGAGGTCCGCGCCTCCGAGGTACGCGTCTTCGAGGTACGCGCCTCCGAGGTTCGTGCCGGTGAGGTCCGCGCATCCGAGGTCCGCGCCGGTGAGGTCCGCGCATCCGAGGTCCGCGCCGGTGAGGTCCGCGTCTCTGAGGCTCGCGCCTCTGAGGTACGCGCCTCTGAGGTACGCGCCTCTGAGGCTCGCGTCTCTAAGGCACGCGTCATTTTGATGCCCCCACCGCACGGCTAAGCCGACTTTCACACGGGCTGGTGTGTCTTCGGTGGCGTCTATCTCAGCGGTAAACTGAACGTTGCCGGTGGATTGGTTTTTAATTTCATGTTTCATGGGGCGCCTTTTCGTTTGGGTACCCACTCTACATAAAGAGCTTGAAAACATAACGCAAGAACTTTTTTACCCCGCCCTGTCATTTCCCCGATTGCGTCGCGGGGGGCGTTCGCTGTATAAGGGGGTGTGGGCGGGTCGCGATTTGGGCGCGGCCGAGGGCCGGTGGGTTTTGTGTTTCCTTTTCCTCACCGGCCCGGCCCTTCCCTGAAAAGGAAGCGAAAAAGGACAGACATGAAGCCCCAAAATTTTATCGAGAAAATATTCCAGGACATCGGTCCCGACGAGTTCATCTGCGTGTCGGAGGGTGTGCCGAAGCGCGACGCCGACGGTATGTGGTTCAATAACATGTTCACGTCCGCGCGCCTGTGGCAGCGCTGGACCCCGGAGACGGACCCCCGCGCGATGTACTTCTCCGTCTGCACCACCAACGGCGAGGAGAACGACAAGGGCCGCGCCGTGCGTGGCCGATCGGCCCTGATACAGCCCTGCGTCCTCGTGCTGGACGATATAGGAGACAAGACCGGGGAGCCACCCGTCGAGCCGACGTATAAGATGGAGACGTCGCCGGGGTCGTTCCAGTGGGGTTATTGCCTCTGGGGCGCCGGGCCTGCCGACCTCGGTACGTTCGAGGCGTTATGCTCTGCAATACACCTTCTCGGATACGGAGACGCCGGTGCGGGCGGCTCGTACCGCGTTGTCCGGGTGCCGGGATCGGCGAACCTCAAGCCGGGGCGCGGCGGGTTCCTGTCGCACCTGAGCTACGAAGACTGGGCGTCCGTGTGGACGCTCGAAGACCTGGCCGAGGACTTCGGTCTCGACCTCGACGCCCTGCCGGTGGCCGACACGTCCGCGCCCGGTGTGCGGGATGCGTCCGGGGGTGCGGTCGCTATCGAGGGGATCGATCCGCTGCTGGCGTGGCTGTCGGACGCCGGATCGGTTGTGAACGACGACGGGGGCGACTGGGTCGATGTCCTCTGCCCGTGGGCCGACCAGCACACGAACGGCTCGAACACGGCGGGCTACTCGCCGTTGGGGCGCGGCGACGGGGGTTGGCAGCAACGGCGGGCGTTCAAGTGCCTCCACGAGCATTGCGCCGGTCACAAGTTCAAGGACGCGCGAGACCATTGGCATGACGCCGGCGCGCCCTACTGCGCGGGGTTCGACCCCGTGCCGTGGTATCAGGCGCGGTATGTCCTCGTCGGGACCGGCCAGAAGGTCGCCGACATGCACCTGCGCGCTAACACGCGGTCCGCGGACTGGGTCATGGACTTCAAAGACTTCAAATACCTCCACCCGGACACGATGCCGGTCGAGGGGTCGAAGACGCCCGCGCCAGTCGTCGAGGTGTGGCGCAAGCACGAGAAGACCACCCGAGCGCTGGCCTTCACCTATGAGCCGGTCCTCAACGAGCGCGACGACGGGTTGGTCGGTAAAGATCCCGTGCTCGTCAACACCTACCGCCCGGTGCAGTGGACGGAGACGGGCATAGAGCCTGCGGTGTTCCTCGAACATATCGAGTATCTGCTGCCGGTGGCGGCGGAGCGCGAGCTGTTCCTCGACTGGCTGGCCTATAAGATCCAGAAACCCCGCTCGCGGTCGTACGCCGTCTGCATGGTCGCCGAAACATTCGGCATCGGTCGATCATACGTGAAGGATATGCTGGAGGTGATGCTGCCCGGCGCGGTCGGCGCGGCGACGCTGGCGCAGCTGACCGGGTCCGGCGGTGCCGGTGTGCAGACCTATAACGACTGGCAGGTCGGGTGCCAGTTCCTCGTTGTCGAAGAGGCCAAGGACATGCTGAATAAGGACGTCTTCTATCGGGGTTACGAGGAGTTCAAGCAGAACGTTGACACGCGCACCCGTAGCGTCCGCATCAATCCGAAATTCGGTCGCACGGCAATGGGGACGGTCTTCTACAATGCGCTGATCTTCTCGAACCATACCGATGCGCTCGTGATCCCGGAAGGCGACCGCCGCCTGGCCGTGTTCAGAAACCCCGACGATATCAAGGACCCGGCATATTACGAGGCGCTCAATAAAACGCTCGACGACGGCCGCGAGGCCGGACGCCTCTACTGGTTCCTGCGCCGCCGTGACGTGTCGGCTTACGATCCTATCTATCCACCGATGACGGAGGCGAAAGCGGAGATGATAGAGGAGACGTTGCCGCCGTCGGGGGTGGTCTACAATTACCTCGTGCAGCAATGGCCGTCGGATCTGATCCTGCGTTCCGAATTGCCGTCGATCATCCACCGCGCACTCGCGGCATGTGACATCGAGACGAGTGACAAAGGGAAACGGGTGACCGAAAAAGAGGTGTGGAAAAGGTTGATGAAACTGGGGGCAGACCATAACGGTAAACGTGTATCTGTGGACGGAAAACAAGTAGAGGTTAGAGCTTTGAGGGTAGAGAGAGAAAATAAAAAATATCTAATGGGGCTGAGCAAGGACGACGTTTTGGCTGAAATTGCAAAGTCTAACACGAAAAATCTTTCCGTTTTGCTGCCGCCTTCGCGGGATTAGAGAGAAAGTTGTAAAATTTGAGAATTTGAAATTGCTGTTTTCTCTGACTGAAACCCGCAGAAAACTGCGAAAAATTATACAAAGTAGAGAGTAGAGAGTATATACCTATAGAGTAGTATTTAGTATATATATAAAAAGTATTATATAGTCCTTAGGGGGTGCTTCTCTAATCTCTAAGGGGCGGCAGCCCTGCCGCCGCGGCGGGCGCAAAAAAACCCGGCGAAAAATCGCCGGGTTTTATTTTCGATGGGCTTTAAAGTCAGTCGATCAGGAAGTGACCACACCCGGCGCAGACCCCGCGCCCGTTGTCGCTGTGTCCGCCGTCGACGGCGCAGGCGTATTCGATATTCGCCCGCTCTCTGAGTTCTTCCGCCTGGCGGGCTTCCCGCCCGCGGCGCGCGGGGTTGATCAAGTCCTGGGCGTTTCTTATTTTTGTTATCATCTCTCGCCCCTCGCTGGCGGTTATGTCGCCGTGTTTGATATCTTCCAACCTTGCCGCTTCGTAAAAGTCGAGCGCGTCGCGCAGGGTTAGCAGGGTGGCGTCCGGGATATATAGCTCGGCGTAGGGGTCCACCATATCGCCGCTTAGAAGCTCGTAGATTTCTGTTCCTTCGCCGTCTTCGGCGTGCAGCTCACAGACGCGGTTGCCTTGCTGGTCCCAGTTCACATCGTGCGCCCTGTCGCCGCTTGCTGCTTCGCGCCGCGCGATGGCGATCGCGGTCTTATCGTCGGGTGCTTCGAAATCGAAAGAGCCATAGACGCTTGTGTCGAATGCGATAGTTGCTTGATAGGTTTTCATCTGTCTGTTTCCTTTTTCGGTTTCCCTGAAAATTCAGGCGAAGGACAACGGGGTTTGACCCGTTGCCTATCGTATGAATTCAGTCTTTATCGATAACAATCATAACCGTGCTAACGCCGGTACCCGACTCCTTGAATGCCCCTTCGGGTAACTCGATCTTTTCGCCGCCGTGGTTGTCGAACCATTCGCGGAATTCGACGGCTTTGCGGTCACTGCGAAAGAACGGGCCGGGGGACATGACAGAAACAAGCCGCCCGTTTCCATTCAGCGTGTCAAAGGCAGCTTTGACGTGTTCAATGTCCTGCCCCTTCTCAAAGGGGGGATTCATTAGAACCGCGTCATATTTGACGCCCGGCGGTTTTGCGATAAAGTCTGCGCCGGTTACCGTGTGGCCCTTTGCGCGCAAGATTTCCGCCAGTGTACAATGAACCTCAAAGCATTCAACGCTTGCCCCCGCCTCTTTCACGGCGTCGGCAATGTTTCCACTTCCCGCCGAAGGTTCGAGAACGGTTTGACCCGGTTCTACGCGGGAATGCTCAAGCATGAGGGAAACCACGGCGGGCGGTGTTGGGAAATATCCGGGGATATTCGCAAACTGTAGGCTTGCGATCTTGTCCCGCAACGCGTCGGCGGCCTTGCTCTCTTCTGATTGCCCGGAAATCAGGGACCAAATCGCAACGGCTGCGACGCTAGTGTCTGCGGGTTCGCCGGAGTCCCTGCCGTGGTCATAATATCCGCCCGAATAATCGATATTGGTTTTAACAAGATCGTAAACGGCCTTTTTTGATGTAACGCCGACAAGTTCAGCGGGGACCGTTCCGGCGTCGTGTAGGTCGGCCAGTGCGCGCAAGGCGTCTTGTGTGCGTTGCAGGCGTCGGCCTTCGTTCCGGGCTTCTCCTGCCTCTCTCTGACGCTTTGGGGTATTCGTAAGCCTGTCGCCTAGCTTGTTGTCGATGGCGGGTTGCATATTGTCTGCCAGTTCCCGCAATTTCGGCGCGTTGTTGATAGGTTTGCGGGGTGGAGTCGGTGTGCCATCGGTCGGCGGGGTCGATCCGGTTAGAGTGTCGGCGAACGATTGCGCCGCGTCTGAATCTTTGAACGCAAACCCGCCCGGCGTCGATTGCCATGCGCGGGTATACCATCCGCGCAGTGATTTCGCGGTAACAAGCAAGGCTTTGAATTCGTCACGCTCTACGCGATCTGAGAGAATAACGATAAACATTTGAAATCCGCGTTTCGTGTGCGTGTGTTCCTCGATTGTGTAACCGACTCCCGACACTGGCGCGGCAGCCGGCGCGGCGACAACGGCGCGGGATTCCCAAAATTTCGCGGGTTCGTCACCATAAAGCGAGCCATTCAGAAAACGGTATAGAAACGCATCCGCCCATTCATTATCTACGCGGAAATTGTTGATTTCGGAAATGCTTTCCGGTGCGTCTTCTGCGGCGCAATAGGCAGCGCGGATGACATCCCATGCTTTTTGCCGGATTTCGTCGCTGAATTCGTTTTTGATGTGCAAATATTTGGTTTGTGGGATGTCGTCGCGGGAATTGGAATATTCGTAAATATCTTCCATCCCGTTGAAATGCCCATATTGATAGGGGCTGCAAAATTCGTTTACCGCTTTGTATTCTGCGGGTGGGAGGTCATAAACAGTTACGTGTACACTGTTGCCCATAGAGAATGAATCGGATGTTGCGCGGCATTCAATGCCCTTTGATTTGCAATGCTGGCGGATGATTTTAGCAACTTGTGCTTGTGGGCTTTGTTGTTTTGGCATTTGTCGATTTCCTTTTTCGGTTTCGGTTGCGTGTCGAGATTTGACACATATCGCAGGGCGGAATTTTACCGCCCTGTGACTGTGTCAAATCAGAATGTGAATTTACCGTCTTCGTCAAAATCGTATTCGTTGCAAATGATGTTTTCGTCTACAGCTTCGTCGGAATACGAATATTCCCATTCCGCGATATACGCCATTAACCATGCGTCGCCACAAGCTTGCATCAGTTCCGGTAACGTCGTGGTAGAGTTTGGCCGGTCGCGGAATTCTCGGATTGGATCAAGCAAAAGTTCGTCGCCGTAAAACCCCGTGAGTGGGTATTCGCCGGATAGTGTTTTGGCGTTAAAATGTCCCGTATTGTTTAGCCACTTCCACAAGCGAATGCCGGTCAGTTCATTAACGTCGTCAGATTCCGTGGATTCTATTTCGACATACGAATAACTCCACGTAGAGATAGACCAATCGCGAGCTGCAGCGGGAAAATGATCGCAGAAACCTTTTAAGCTTTCTCGCCATTCGTCCGCCCAACAGAATTCAAGGTCAGTCCTGTACCAGTCGCGCGCGGCATCCTTGGCGTCGTCTGATAACTCATTAAATTTGTAAGTGATTTTGGTCTGCGTTGTGACTGTGACCTGCATTTGTCGGTTTCCTTTTCGTGTTTCGGTGATCTGAATATACACACCCCCCAACAGGTTTACAAGCTCTTTTTTACCCTCTGCCGAAAATAATTGCTTTTGTGTAGCTATGCGATACGCTGTAACCGGTATCAGAAATAACTGATTGGTTACTTAGCGTGGCAAACCCTAATGGCGGCCCAAATATGGTAAAGGGCGGGCCCTCTCTCAATCCGTCCGGTAGACCTAAAGAGGCGCTATCGCTAGGTAAAGAGGTTATCGCGGCTCTACACAAAGCGTTTGAAACCGTCGGAAAAGAAAAATACCTGGTGGAGCTGGCGCTTGAAGATCGTAAGACGTTTGCGGCGCTTATCGCGAAAGTCATACCCTCGGAAGTCAATCAAACCGTACAACATACCGTGATCGATCTATCAACAGCCATGGCACAAGCTAACCAACGTCTGGCCGACATGAGTGCCCTGATCGATATCACGCCAACCCAGCAAGCCCCTACCACGATTGACGCTACACCAGAGGCAGAGCCAACACCCATTATCGAAGCACCTAAGAAATGGCGGTAATCCGCCACATAATCATGTCAACTATCCATAATACACATTATGCGACATACGAAACCCAACAAAATCAATGGGTTAGCGTTTTCGGCTGGCTGTCGTGGCCCTCGGCTCGCGTCTACGTTGCAGTGTGGCGGATTGTCGGATGGGGGGTGTGGGCGGGGGCACCCCCGGATTTCCGGCGCCGGCTAAATAGTTATGGTGGTCACGCTGACAATTTTTCTGAAAATTTTTTGAGAATTTTTTCGTAAAGGTTCACCATGCCAGAGAAGCACACAGCCACCGAAGAAGACCAGCAGCTAATCCAGAAGATGTTCGCCTTCGCGGACAACCCCCTCGCCTACGTCATGTACGCCTTCCCCTGGGGCCGGTCCCACTCTCCCCTTGAACAGTATGAAAAGCCGCGTAGTTGGCAACTCGGAGACCTCGAGGAAATCCGGGACCACATCGCCAACAACCGCAACCTCGCTCTGCAGAAGCAGACCCCCGGGCTTTTGAAGATGGCACGGTCATCCGGGCGCGGCACCGGTAAGACGGCTCAACTTTCCTGGATCGCGACGTGGCTCTTCAGCTGCATACCGGCGTCCACCGTGATCGTCAGCGCCAACACCGAACAGCAGCTGAAGACATTCACCTTCCCCGAGATCCGCAAGTGGGCGACCATGTCAATTCACAGCCACTGGTTCGACCACAACGCGATGAGCCTCCGGCCGGCGCCGTGGTTGGTGGATGCACTAAAGGCTACGACCGACTACGACGACGCCTACTGGTATATCCAAGCGCGGCTGTGGTCGGACGAGAGCCCGGACTCGTTCGCCGGCGCGCACAGTATGCAGGGTATGGCGGTCCTGTTTGACGAGGCCAGCGGCATCCCCGCGTCAATCTGGCCGGTCGCGCAAGGTTACTTCACAGACCCCACCCTCCACCGTTTGTGGTACGCCATCTCCAACCCGCGTAACCCGAGCGGCGCGTTCTTCGAGTGCTTCAACGCCGAGCGGTCGTCGTGGTCTACCAGGACCATCGACGCGCGCAGCGTCACCGAGAACGACGCCCAGCTGTACGAGGACATCATCGCGCAGTACGGCGCGGACAGCGACGAGGCGCGGGTCGAGGTTTACGGTCAGTTCCCCCGGCAGGGCGACAACCAGTTCATCAGCCGCGGTGAGGTGGAGGACGCCATGCACCGCGAGGCGACGGACGACCCGGGGGCGCCGCTTGTCATCGGGGTGGACCCGGCGCGCTTCGGCGACGACGAGGCGGTGATCGCGTTCCGCCAGGGCCGGGACGCCAACGTCCTCCCCTGGCAGAAGTACAAGCGCTGCAGCGTCACCGAGCTCGCGGGCTACGTCGCGGAGGCGATTGAGAAGTATAAACCCGACGCCTGTTTCATCGAGGGGGACGGGGTCGGCGGCGGCGTCATCGACGTCCTCAAGAGCCTCCAGTATCGCGTGATCGAGGTGACGGCCGGCGGGTCGCCGGACAACAAGGATACTTACGCCAACCGGCGGACGGAGCTATGGGGTAAGCTGCGGGACTGGCTTCCGACGGGGACGCTCCCCGACGACCCTCCGCTTGCGGACGACCTCGGCGCGCCGCTGTACGACTACAGCCTGAAAGGCCAGCTGAAGCTGGAGGCCAAGGACAAGATGAAGAAGCGCGGGTACGCGTCGCCCAACAACGGCGACGCTCTGGCGGTAACGTTCGACCGGACGATCGCGCGAAAGGACCACCCGGCGACGCGGCGCGGGGGGAACCGGCGGGTCGCGAAGGACCTCGACTACGCGGTGATATGACGCTTGTTGGCCCGGGGTGCGCGTGCTAGGCTCGGGTTTTATCTCCTTCGGCTGAAAGGATTTTTCATGGGCGGAATGTTTGGCGGCGGGAGTTCCCCCGACATCGTCGAGCCGGCGGCTCCACCGACCCGGTCGGACGCCGACGTGAGGGCGGACGCCCTGGCGGCGCGCAAGCGGCGCGCGCTGGCAACGGGACGCAGCGCGACTATCCACACATCGCCTTCCGGGGTTACGGAGGACGCCCCCACCGCGTCCAAAAGACTGTTGGGCGCGTAGATGGGGGGCGTAGTTCCCTTGAACCCCCTCGCGGGGCTCGGCGGGGGCGGGTCCTCGACCTCCACCTCGACCTCGACACCGGGCAGGCCGGCTCCGGCGGGTGACACACCGCAGGCAAAGAGGCGGCGCCGTGAGCAGGCAGAAGGGCGCGCTACCGGGTCTTCGACCACGGGTGGCATCACGGACAGTCCGAGCAAGAAGTTGCTGGGTAACTAGATGGGGGGTATTTTCGAAAAAGCGGTCAACCCTCTCGGAGCCATCGCACCCGGTCTGTCTCCTTCGAAGATTGCGGCGGAGAAACTGAACATGCCCTTTCTCGACCCATCCCAGCTCGGTAAGTCCGCCCCGCCGCCACGGGTGATCAAGCGGACTCGTCCGGGGGCGCTCCAGTCACCCTCGACGACTACGGTTGCGGACAACACTCCGAGCCCGTCGTCTCAACTGTTGAGGTCCGGCTGATGGACAATATCGCGAACGACATCGTCAAGCGGTACGACAAGCTCGACGGTGAGCTTGGCAATTGGCGCAGCCACTGGGAGCAGATTGCCGAGCGCGTCCTCCCGAGGTACTCGACTTACATGGCGGCCAACGCCGGCCAGCAGCAGACGCGGGGGAACCAGCGCACCGAGCACATGTTCGACGCGACGGCGGCGCTCGGGGTCGAGCGGTTTGCCGCGGCGATGGAGAGCATGCTCACACCCCGCAGCCAACGGTGGCAGCGGCTGCGTCCATCAGACCCGGCGCTCGCGAAGGATCGTGAGACCAAGCTGTATTTCGAGGAGGCCACACGCCTCCTGTTCAAGTATCGGTACGCACCGAAAGCGAACTACGCGAGCCAGCAGCACGAGGCCTACATCGGCCTCGGGACATTCGGCACGGCGGGGCTGCTGACGGAGCGCAATCAACGCTACGGCGGCCTGCGTTATACGGCGGTGAACCTGCGCGAGATTGCGTTCGACATGTCCGTGCAGGGCCACATCGACACGGCGTACCGAAAATATTCTCTGACCGCGCGGCAGATACAGCAGCGTATCGACGGCGGCGTGTTCGACCGGGGGCCGAAGGATCTCGAGAAGTTTCTCAAGCAGACCCCCGACAAGACGTTCATGATTGTGCACTGTGTTCGCCCTCGCGAGGAGGTGGACAAGGACCGGGTCGATTTCATGGGGATGGAGTTCGCGTCGTACTACGTACTGTATGACGAGAAGATCGTGCTTAAAGAGGGCGGCTACAACACGTTCCCCTATGCGATCAGTCGGTATGTCACAGGCCCTGGAGAGATTTACGGCCGGTCCCCGGCCATGCTCGCGCTACCCTCGATCAAGGTATTGAACGAGCAGAAGAAGACCATGCTCAAACAGGGCCACCGTGTGGTGGACCCGGTGTTGTTGAGCCATGACGACGGTGTAGCGGACACGTTCTCGATGCGCCCCGGCGCGATGAACCCCGGCGGGGTGAATGCACAAGGGCAGCGCCTCGTTCACGAGTTGCCGACAGGCAACCTCGCAGCGGGGCAGGAGTTGATGGACATGGAGCGGAGCGTCATCAACGACGCGTTCCTCGTCTCCCTGTTCCAGATTCTTGTCGAGACACCCGCCATGACCGCGACGGAAGTGCTGGAGCGCGCGAGAGAGAAGGGGGCGTTGCTGTCCCCGACAATGGGGCGGCAACAGTCGGAAAGCATCGGTCCTATGACCGAGCGGGAAATCGATCTCCTGAACCAACAGGGGCTCCTTCCACCTCTGCCCCCCGCTCTTGTCGAGGCGGACGGGGAATACGAGATCGAATACGACAGCCCCCTTACCCGCTCCCAGCGCGCCGAAGAGGCAGCAGGCTGGTTGCGTACTCTTGAAGCTGCGATCGCACATGCGAACACGACGCAGGACCTGTCGGTGCTGGATCACTTCAACACGGACGTCATCTACCCGCAGCTTGCGGAGATCAACGCAGTGCCGCCCAGCTGGATGAACAGCGAGAAAACGGTAGCCGCGCTGCGCCAGAACCGCCAGCAGCAGCAGGATGTGCAGCAGGCCATCGAGGCCGCACCGGCGGCAGCCGGCGTGATGAAGCAGTTGATGCCTAACTGATGGCGGGCGCGTTGGTCGAACAAGACCGGGACCCCACGAAAGAATTCCTGGAGGCGCGGCGGCAGGCCTATGTCACCGTGTTTGCAGGCGAGCGGGGGAAACTCGTTCGCGAAGACCTGGCGCGATTCTGTCGCGCCGACGAGAGCACGTTTCACCCCGACGCCCGGATGGAGGGCATTCTTCAGGGACGACGTGAAGTCTGGATCAGAATCAGCAAACACCTGAACCTGTCACCGGACGAGATGGAAGACTACTTCAACCCGCAAGGAGCATCGACAAATGGCTGACGAGACGGTGGAAACAACCGAGACCACGGAGACGACCGCGGCGACGGAAACAACTGAAACGACTGAAACGACTGAAACAACTCAGACGGCCGAGAATAACTGGTTCTCGGGCGTCGAAGACGCGGACGTGCGCGCCTGGGCCGAGGCCAAAGGTATGCAGAACGTTGGCGTGGGCGAAGTCCTCCGCAGTTACCAGAATCTCGAAAAGGTTATGGGCGCCGACAAGGCGGGGCGGACGGTTGTCCTCCCCGGCCCGGACGCCGACGAGGCGGCACAGAATGAATTCTACACCAAGCTCGGGCGCCCGGAAAAAGCGTCAGACTACGAGTTGCCAGTCCCTGAAGGGGACGACGGCGCGATGGCGGAGTGGGGTAGCGGCGTGTTCCACGAAGCAGGCCTGACGGCCAAGCAGGCCGGGATTGTGGCCGCTCGGTGGAACGAGAAGATGGCCGGGATGCTGCAGGAGTCCACCGAGGCGAACGAGGCCACGGCGCTGGAGGCCGAGCAGCAGCTCAAACGCGATTGGGGCGCGGCTTACGACCAGAAGATGGCAGGCGTTGACAGCGCGGCCGAGAGGCTCGGCATGAATGCGTCGCAGCTCGAGGGTCTGCGTAACAGTATGGGTCCGGTGGCTGCGTTGCAGTTTGTCGATGGCCTGGCCAGTCGTCTCGGCGAGGCGACGATGGACAGTGGCGGTGACAACCAGAACGGCGCGCTCACCCCCGCCGCAGCGCAGGAAGCACTGGCCAAGCTGAACATGGACAAGGATTTCATGGAAGCGTGGCTGAACAAGCAGCATCCCTCACACCAGTGGGCAGTAACCCGTAAGCAGGGGCTCGCCAAGATGGCCGCCGGCGTGTCTGCGTGACGAAGTCCTCGGCGGACAAGACCGACAAGCTGGCTGCGGAGAGGGCGCGTCTCGAGGAGTTTGCCGATAAGGTAAACGCCGGGAACAAGGTCCTCAAAGCCGGGCGAGAGGCGTTGCGAGACGAGCGCGCGGCGTTCCAGCGGCGCGTCGAGCGTTTTGAGAAGACGGTGAAAGACCTGGTCGATAACGTCTGACGCCGGGGTGTTGACGCAGGCGACCGCCTGAGAGTAAGATACCCTGGTAGCACGCCTCACGGCGTCGAACGGACGCACCGCCGGTAACCTGAAAAGGCCGGCAACCGCGTCTTAGTAGTGTGGCCCCGGGTACCGGGCAAGCCCTCAAGCTTTTGTTTAACAACGAAAGAGGAGGGCATTGAAGTGTCCAACGAAATCTTAGACTGGTCAGTAATTGACTATAAGTCGACTGTTGAGAGCCTTCTCCAACAGCGCGGCTCCAAGTTCCGTTCGTGTGTGATGGAAGACAGTTACCACGGCAAGTCCGGCAAGGCGGTCAACCAGATCGGCCCGGTCACCGCGCAGAAGAAGACTGCGCGACACGCCGACACCCCGCTGATCGAAACTCCGCAGGACGCCCGGTGGGTGTACCCTGAGGATTACGAGTGGGCGGATTTGATCGATGACCAGGACAAGCTCCGTATCATCGCAGACCCGACATCGCCCTACGCGATCAACGGTGCGATGGCGATCGGCCGCGCCATCGATGACAGCATCACCGCGGCGGCCACCGGCACGGCAAAAACCGGTGAAGACGGCGGAACGTCCACGGCGCTCCCCGCGTCTCAGACGGCGGCCACCACGTCCGGCGGCCTGACCATCGCCAAACTCCGCGAGGCCATGCAGCTGCTGATCGCAGCTGAGGTCGATGTGGACAACGAAGAACTATACTGTGCGATCGGTGCTCAGCAGCACGATGATCTTCTGGGCGAGACCCAGGCGGTCAGTCTCGATTACACCAATAAACCGGTGTTGGTCGATGGTCGCATTCGATCCTTCATGGGCTTCAACTTCAAGGACAGCCAGCGTCTGCCCCTCTCGGGCACGGATCGCACGGTCATCTGTTGGGCGAAGTCCGGCCTCCACCTCGGAATGTGGAACGACATCAACGTCAAGATTTCCGAGCGTGACGACAAGTCCTACGCGACGCAGGTCTATGTCAAAGGCACCTTCGGTGCAACGCGCACCGAAGAGCAGAAGGTTGTCGCAATCACCTGCTCGGAGGCTTGATAGATGGCTACCGTTTACTCTGTCCAAAAAACCAAGTGGGACCAGGACACCCCCACGACGCGCATCAAGCCGAACGAATTCAAAGGTCGCGTTCGGGTGGCTTATGCCAATTACGTTGCCGCAGCGGAACAGTCGGACATTCACATGTTCAACCTTCCGAACGGCGCGCGCATCCTCACGATGGAGGTCGCCCACGCGGCGCTCGGCGGCAGCACCACGCTGGCGGTCGGGCACGCTGCTTACAACAACGCCGACGGCACCGCTGTCGCGGCCGACGTTGACGAGTTCAAGGCGGCGGCTGCATCGACCGGCATCGCGGTCACGGGCGCAGCCCTGACCGAAGCGTTGGGCCGGCACACGGTCGTCGATGCGGACGAGGACGGCATGCCCGTCACTGTCTCCCTCGCGGGGGCCAACGGTACGGGCGCGATCAGCCTGACCTGCACCTGGGTGCTTGACTGAACCAAACCGGGGGGCTCCGGCCCCCCGGTCTCTTCTCACTCTCTGAGGAAAAGCTATGGCAAACCGTACTTTCACCATGACACTCGCGGATTTTGACCTGAACTCCAGCGCCTCCATTGCCGGCTCCGATGCCGGCTCGGCTTCGGCGGGTGTGGTGATTGTCGATGTCGCGGAGAGTGCAGACCGCGATAAGGTGGTCATCGTCCTCAAGGCGCTGGCCGACAAGATCGGCGCCGGGCAGGAACCCATTAACTGATAGGAGGCCCTCATGCCTTCTGAGGTTGATATCTGTAACCTCGCGCTGCAGCAAATCGGCGCCAAGTCTATCAGTTCACTGGGCGACGACAGCCCCCGTGCCCGGGCTTGTAACCGAGTGTATGCTCACGCTCGCGATAGCGAGATTCGGGCGCACCCGTGGAGTTTTGCCCGTGCGCGGGTGTCTCTGGCTGCCAAGAGCACCGATCCGGCTTTCGGGTACTCCAAGGCTTACCAATTACCGGCTGATTTTTTGAGGCTGCTCCCCACGAGGGAGCAGACAGACTTTCAGATTGAGGGTGGTGACATCCTGACTGATGACGGGGCGCCTCTCAAGGTGGTCTACTTGAGGCAAGTCACGGACCCTAACACGTTTGACCAGGGGTTTATCGATCTGCTGGTGGCGCGCGTCGCGCGGGATGTCAGCGAGAAGATCAACAACTCCTCCAGAAAATTGGAAGCCGCGCAGGCCATTTATCTTGACGCTAAGGCGGAAGCCCGCCGCGTGAACGCTTTTGAGCGACCCCCTCAAGAACCGCCGACGGACACCTGGATCACGGCGAGGTACTAGATGCCTCGTGCCGCACCAATCCAATCGAACTTCAACGGGGGTGTAGTTACCCCGCTCATTTTCGGGAGGCCCGATCTCGACAAGTACGGGACCGGACTGAAAACGTGCCTCAATTTCGTCCCCTTGATACAGGGTCCCGTGGAGCGCCGCCCGGGTACCGGCTATATCGCCGAGGTAAAAGACAGCACGAAAGCCGTTCGAGTCGTCCGGTTCGAGTTTTCGACCGAGCAGGCCTATATTCTGGAGTTCGGCGACCAGTATGTTCGCTTCATCAAGAACCGGGGGCAGATTATTTCAGGCACGCCAGTTGAGCTGGCGACGACATACCTCGAGGCCGACCTCTTCGAGCTTCAGTTTTCGCAGAGCGCTGACGTGCTGTACATCACACACCCCGGGTACCCACCGCGCAAGTTGACGCGAACGTCAGACACCGCGTGGACGATCACCGATATTACCTTCCACGACGGCCCCTTCTTTAACACGAACGCGACGGACACAACGCTCACATTGAGCGGAACCACAGGCTCCGTCACTGTGACTGCGTCCGCGATCGCGGGCATCAACAACGATACCGGGTTTCAGACAACCGATGTCGGGCGGTTAATTCGTTGGGAGGACCCGGCGGGCAACTGGACGTTCCTAACGATCACCGCGCGGGCAAGCACCACTTCGGTGACGGCCGCCATAGACGGGCCTGACGCTTCCGCCGGCACTGCAACCACGGTGTGGCGTCTTGGTATCTGGTCCGAGACCACGGGATACCCGGCGACCTCCACGTTCCATAAGAACCGTCTGGCTTTTGGAGGCGCGACGGACACTCCGCAGCGTGTGGACCTGAGCCGAACCGGAGATTTTGAGAACTTCGCGCCGACCGATGTGGACGGCACCGTTCTCGCGGACAGCGGGGCGACTACGGACTTGTCCGCGGACACGGTCAACGCCATCCGTTGGATGGCTGACGATGAGAAAGGTCTCATCGTTGGCACGGTCGGGGGTGAGTGGGTGGTGCGGCCCGACGATAACGGCGGCGCTTTGACCCCCTCGAACATTTCTGCTTCACGGTCGAGCGCGTTCGGTAGCGCTAACATCCGCCCCGCTCGTGTCGGGCGAACCTTGGTGTTCGTTCAGAAGGCGCTGAGAAAATTGCGTGAGTTGGCTTACGTGTTTGAGGACGACGGGTTCCGCGCACCCGACATGACGTTGGTGGCCGAGGATGTCACGACTTCGGGTGTGGTTCAGTTGGCTTACCAGGCGGAGCCTCAGAGCGTTGTGTGGATGTGCCTGGTTGACGGCACCTTAGTGGGTATGACTTATGACCGGGACCAACAGGTTATAGGTTTCCACGAGCACACTATCGGGGGGTCGAGTGATGTCTTCGGCAACACCCCGGCCAAGGTGGAGAGTGTGGCTGTTATACCCAACGCCGAGGGAACGGCGGATGAGCTGTATCTGGTGGTGAACCGGTATATAGACGGCGCGACGGCTCGCTATATAGAGTACATGAAACCTTTTTGGGACGGGGCCAACGACCAGGAGGATGCGTTCTTCGTGGACAGTGGTCTCACCCTGGACAGCCCTTTCACCATAACGGGCGTGACCCAGGATTCCCCGGGGGTGGTCACCACCAACAGCGCGCACGGTGTGTCAAACGGCGGCGTCGTGCGTATTAAAATGCCTTATGGAATGACGGAACTCGATGGCAAGGTGTATGTCGCGGCGAACGTCACCGGGACTACGATGGAGTTGACAACCCGCGCGGGCGTCAACGTGGACACCTCGGGGTTCTCTGCGTACCAGACGGGGGGTGAGTTGCGCGAGCGCGTTACCGCCATCTCCGGTCTCGACCACCTTGAGGGGTTGTCTCTGGCGGTGTTGGGGGAAGGTGCCCCTCAAGTCATGGCTACGGTTTCCGGGGGCTCGATTACGGTGGCGGAAACTTCCAAGGCGCAGGTTGGACTACCTTACACGTCAGACATAGAAACGCTGCGGTACGACGCAGGGTCCCGGACGGGGACTTCGCAGGGGAAGATACAACGATATAACAGGATATTTCTGCGGGTCTTCCAGACCTTGGGTGGGAAGACAGGCCCCGCCACCGATGACCTGTCCCCAATCATATACCGTAAAGGCGGGAGTCAGTTGGACACCGCGATCCCGTTGTTTACCGGGGACGTGGAGCTGGAATGGGACGGCGATTACAGCACCGACAGTACGATCGTGTTCCGGCAAGACCAGCCGCTGCCCGCCACCGTGTTGGCGATCATGCCTCACGCTGACGTGGAGGACCGGTTGTGAACATAGTTGAGTATCGCCCCGAGCATCTCAAGACGATAGACTTGCAAGAGGGCCAAGCTTACCTGTCAAGCTGGATCACCGCGGACCTCGCCGCCGCGTTGGCGAAGAGCGGGTGGGCCTACACGGGGATGGACGGCGACACACCTGTCGGGTGCGCGGGCGTGATTAACGTGTGGCAGGGCCGGGGAATATGCTGGGCGTACCTGTCCCAAGACCTGTCTGCGAAGAATTTTCTCGGCGTTCACCGGTCGGTGGCCCGATTCCTCGAGACGTGTTATTTGCACCGGCTTGAGATGACGGTGGATTGCGATTTTGAGCCGGGCCACAGGTGGGCGGAGATGCTGGGTTTTGAGATGGAAGCTGAACGCATGCAGGCGTACCGGCCTGACGGCGGCGACTGCGCGCTGTATGCGAGGGTCCTATGACTGGTATAGAGATCGCCCTGATTGCCGGCGCGGCGATCTCCGCGATGGGGGCGCTGTCGGCAGGCGCTGCCGCCAAGCAGAAGGGCGACTACGACGCGGCGGTCGGTAAGGTCAACGCCAAGGTTCTGCGCCAAGACGCCGCGGAGAATGCCCGTCGGCAGGAACGTGCTAACCGCAAGGCGATAGCGACACACCGGAACGTAGATACGGTGTCTATGGATTTGCTCGAGGATAATATCCGGGAAGCGAAGCTTATAGAGTTGGATATCTTACACAAAGGTGAGGTACAGGCTCTAGGCGCCGAAGCCGGCGCAGGTCTGGCGCAGATGCAAGGGAGAAACGCGCAGCGCGAGAGTTACTTTAGTGCGGCGGGCGCGTTGCTCAAGGGAGCCGGCGGTCTGTCGGGATCTCCTGGGTACATGGCTGACACCGGTTCTGGGGGCTTTGCGGCGGCGGTCGGGTCAGGTCAGACCGGCAGTGTGTGGGGCGGGTATTGAGGTGAATAGCTATGCCTAAAATTGACATCAATGCCGCGCCGAATGTGTCCAGCGTGGGCGCGTTGCGTATGGCCCCCGCCGGCGTTTTCAGCAGCGGCGCGGGATTGGCCGCCGCGGGGAGAGATATCACCCGTTTAGGTAAAGAGTTCAAGGTGGAGCGTGAGAAAGAAGAGCGTGAAGCCAAGGCTGAAGCTGAAAAAGTTAAGCGTAACGCCGACCGGCTTCACGCGCTCGATATCCAGAAGAAGATCATCGACGGCGAGGCTGGGCTTACGCAGCAGATAATCCATTTGCGGGAGACCGCCCCGGCGGACGCGAACGGCCACACGGACGCGGTATCTAAGCTCGTCGCGGAATACGCCGAGACATTCACCGAGCAGAACTCGAATGTGTCCGAGGAGAACCGGGCCGTGATGTCGGTCAGCCTGGCTCGTATGCGCGCGAGGCAGGTGAAGAACGCTGCGGTGTTCCAAGCCAAGCAGCAGGCCGCGAAATCTGTCGCTGACTACACAGAAGGTATGGGCCAACTGCAGAAGATGCTGCGTGGCGGGTTTATGGATTTGGACACCGCCATAGAGCGGGGGTCCATGCTGCTTGCTGCGTCGGGCATAGAAGCTCCCGTCGCTAACAAGCTTCAGAAATCTCTGATCAGTACGCTGGCGGCCACGGACGTCGAGAGGGAGTTGGACGATGCGGACACAGCGCATGACACTGCAGCGCTTCGCATTCGCGCAGACGAGCTCCGCGAGCAACTCAGCCCGGAGATGTACAGCCGCGTCCTCGCCAAGATCGACGTGGCGGAAGACCGCATCCGCACTGGCGAGCGAGTGAGACTACGAGAAAAGCTCGGGGAGGAGATAAAACTGGCGCGCTCGGGCGCGCTTACCGAGGAGCCTCGCGATCGCGAGGACTTCACGTCTGCATTTGAAGACCCCCGTGACGCATCTGCTGCGTGGGGGGAGTACCAACGCGCGCTCGGGGAAGGGGAGGATATCCGCGAGTTGCGTGGCATGACTTCGCGCGAGGTCACGGCGCACCAACGCGAGCTGGTCGAAAAAAGCGAGGATTCTTCGTTGTCGGCGGCTGCGCGCACGGACGCGCTGGACGCGCTCCGGCGCTTTAACACCGCCGCAGCGCGGCAGCAGAAGGCGTTCAAGGCAGACCCGGTCACCTTCGTACTCACGGCAGACGAGGGCGTTCGAAAGCAGTTGGATGATTGGCGTGATGCGGCTTCGGCAGGCGCGGAAGAGGTTGTGGTCAACGCGAAGCGAGACCGCTACATCAATAGCGTTCGCGCAGCGCAGGTGCTGAGGGGGGCTGCACCGGACGAGGTGGTGCTACTCCCGCCCGCAGACGTACAAGCCATCGAGGCAGCGCTCTCGCAAGTAGAGGACACCCCGGAAGGGGCTAGCGACTTACTGAAAATTTTCGAAAACCAGACGACTGTGTGGGCTGCGTCTTGGCCGACAGTTTACCGACAGCTGGTGGCCGAAGAGGTCATAACCGGCGGTCACGTCGCCCTGGCGAGGTTAGCCGGCGACCCCCGTAAAAACCGAGTGGCTACAGAGTTGGCTGTGGCGCTTGCGTCGGATGAAAACGAATACAAGAAACAACTCCCCAATGGTGCGACGGACGTCTCAGATACCGAAACGCAGATACGCACCGCCTTAGCGCCTTTCGGTCAGACCTTGGCGGGCCCCGACGGTTCGCGGCAGCATGCGATGCTGTATCAGGCGATCCGACAACTAGCCCTTCACCGGCAAGCCCGTCTCGGCGAAAGTATGTCTGATGCTGTGTCTTACGCTGCGGAAAAGCTGGTCCTGGAAGATTACGACGTCGTCGGGTCTTACCGCGTACCAAAAGAGGTGGACCGAAACGCGGACCTGATTTCACGCGGCGCCAGCGCGTTTAAGCGGTACGAGCTCGCAATTTATGAGGACCGGATTGTGGTCGGCGCGGGTATAACCGCAGAGCAGCAGCTTTCTTCTATTGCAGCAAACGGGCGGTGGGTCACCAACTCTGACGAGAGCGGGCTCATGCTTGTTGACGAGCAGGGCGGCCCGGTCGCACTTAAAGACGGAACCGTCGTGATGCGGACGTGGTCCCAGTTGCAGGATTACGGAGGCATCGACAATACAACGGCGCGCGACCCCGCGTCCGGCTTTAGGTCTTCGCGGAGCGGCGCGGGCTCACAATTCCGTAAAACCATCAAGACGATCAAGAAGCTCCCGGGGGACCCTGAGTAATGCCCACCCCCTTATACACCACCCCGCCAGCGAAGCTGGATTTCCGGCTCGGCAGTGAGTTCACTGCGCCGGATGCGGACGTGCTGGGCGCGACCGCAGAGGATGCGTGGATACACTCACCGACCCCGGCGATTGCGCGGATGGCCGAGCTGTCGCGGGCGCAGGGTGAGTACCGTCTGCCCGAGACGCGAGAGGGGCGCCGAGCGGCGATCTCCGGTAAAGGCCCTTTGGACTTCGTATTCGGCACGGGTGTCGGGTACCACATGTCCCAGCAGGAGGCCCTCGAGGATGTTGGTGTCGGTCGCCTGAAACTTAAAATTCCCCGGTCTGGTATAACTCGCGGGGCGCTCGATATCTTAATCCAGCGCAAGAGCGAGGAGAACGAGCGCGAGCAGATATTCCAACGGGCGCGGGGCGGTCTGGGAATGGGTGCCGCACGTCTTGGCGTCGGTCTGGGGACCACAATTCTGGATCCCCTGAATGTGGCTTCGGCTTTCATCCCGTTTGTGGCGCCCGCGCGCGTCGCCGCGAGGCTGGCGCGGCAGCGAGGGGCTGTTGGTCGCGCCGGGGTCCGAGCGCGCGTCGGCGCTGTCGAAGGCGCCGCGGGCGCCGCGGTTATTGAACCGCTGATTATCAGCGCAGCTGCAGCTGACCAAGCTGATTATGATTTGCAGGACACTATGTTGAACATAGCGTTCGGTGCTGTTGCCGGTGGGGGCCTTCACGCCGGGTTCGGAGCCGTAGGCGATCTGCGCCGCGCTACGCGAGCAAAGGGCACCGCAGTGGAGGCGCTGGATCTGGCCGGGCACGAACTGCGTGAAGATTTGGGTAGGTCTTCAATATCCCAAATGGTTGATGGGCGTTTAGTGAATGTTGAGGTTGTCGGCAACTTCACCCCCGTCCGCGCTGTCGACCGCCAGATATACATCCCCGGCAAAGGACCGCAGACGATCACACAGGATGTGGAGGTGCTTGCGCGCGCCCTCGACCCTGAGGTAATGCAGCGGTTTGACCGGTTGACGCGCGAGAAGGAGGCTCTGCGGGTTGAGATCGAGGAAGGAAAAGACGCCCGTGCAGATCTCGCCGAAGAGCAGGTGTCCGAGTTTGACGCCGAGATAGAGCAGCTCGAGGCTCGCCTCGAGGGCGCCACGAAGCGGAACCAGAAGAAGATACAGAAGCGCATTGACGACACGAAGACGGCGAGGGAGGAGGTGCTTTCCTCCGTCTTGGCACAGGACACAGACAGTATGGCGCTTAAGCGCCAGAAACTGCTGGCCCTTGACGAGCAGCAGCGCGATCTGGCTCCGGGGGTTACAAAAATCCGACAGGAGGCACAAGCCCAGGCTGATGCGGAAGCGCGCGTAATCCCTGGTGAAGAGCCTCGTTTCCGGGTGGAGAAGGCCTTCGAAGTTGACCGGGATTTTGACGCGGTGTCTGCGGCTGAGCGAACCTTTGACAGCGAGAACGTTCGGCTTGCCGACCACGACGCCGCTTTCGAAGCTGCCGAGCGGGTGCGGCTGGCCGGGGATGACACAGACCCGGTTGCGATGATAGACGAAGAAGCGACTGAAACACAGCGGCAGTATGACCAAGCTCTGGAACGCACAGGGCTGACCGACGAGGAGATTGCGGGTATGGATCGCGACACGACGGACGCTCTGGAGTTGGTTGATGATATCGGGACCTATCGCAAAGCGCTTGAGGCAGGTGAAGTCTGCATGGGGAGGCGAGGCTGATGTCTTTCCAAAGCTGTCTTGACGAGATCGCAACCGCAGCCGGACGCGCGCTCAAAGAGGAGGAGCTTGAGGCCCTAGAGGAGGACCTGACGCGCATCAACACTCTGCAAGGTGAGGGTGCCGCGCAGGACGCCACCCGCAATCTGGTGGAGAAAATCCTCACCGAGAAGGAGGTTGCCGCGAAGATACAGGCGCGCAACGCGGTCCTGAACAAGCTGCGCCGTGTCGAGATGGTCGACTACATCACCAGTACGTGGGCCGATCGTCCTGAGTTGGGGTTCGAGGCAATACTGGTCGGGGTGACGAAAGGCGCCCGGCAGGGCGCTCACGCCAGTGTGGCGTCGACGCAAGGCACCATATTCGCAAAGCACGCCATGGGTTTGGTCGCCGACCTGAACGACGCCGGGGTGTGGCCCTTGTTCGTGAGTGGTGAGATGGACCTCGACGTGTATCGCGCCATGCACCAGATCGACAAGGCCGAGCCGGACTTACGAGACATCCCCGAAGAAGCGGTGGCGATGGCGAAAGGTATCCAGAAGCATACCGAGAGCCTCCGGCTTCTGGCGAACCAACACGGCGCGAATATTGGTCGGCTACCGGGATATGTCGTCAAGCAGACACACGACTACGCCCGCATCTACCAAAATAAAGACGAGTGGCACACCTTCATTCGCGACAATCTCGATTGGGAGCGCAGCTTCCCCGACGTAGACCTGAATAACTCGGCTGCGGTGAAGGAAGTCCTCGACAGCGTGTACATGGGCCTCGCTTCCGGGGTGCATCTGGCGTCGCCGGGCGCGGGTAAACGTGTGAATGGCATCGACGGTAGCGCCCCGCCTGAGACACGCTTCGTCGGTATTGCCAACATCGGCAAGAAGATGAGCCATGAGCGCGTCCTGCACTTCAAGGACGCAGACGCGGAATTCAACTACAACAAGCAGTTCGGCGCCGGCAAGCTCACCGAGGGTGTCATCTACGGTATGGAGAAGATGGCGCAGGACATCGGCGTCATGCAGCATCTCGGCCCCAACGCCGACGCCAACCTCCGAGCTGTGCAGGACACCGTCCTCAAGAAGGTCAAGAAAGAAGGCGACCCGAAGAAGCTGGCGCGCGCTGACCAGAAGATGACGCGGGCGATGGAGATTTTCTGGCCGCAGGTTAATGGTCTGGCGCGGGTCCCTGGAAACCACATGTTGGCGCAGGCGTCTCAGGTGGGGCGCGCGGTCCAGCAGTGGTCTAAGCTGGGTGGCGCAGTCATATCAGGTATCGCCGATATTGGCTTGTACGCTTCCGAAGTATCCTACGGCGGTGGGAATGTGTTCAGTGGTATGGCAGAAGCTTTGACAAATATCACTGACGCCACACCAGCTCGCGATCGCGCTCGCCTGCTCTCTTCTCTTGGGGTTATGCACGATGGTTTGATCTCGGCTGCATCGAAGCGGTTTGACGCGGCGGATAACGCACCTGGCAAAGTGTCATCTATCACCAGCCTGTTCTTCAAATACAATGGGTTGCGCTGGTGGACCGACCAGCTTCGGACCGGGTTTGCCTTGTCCCGCTCCCACGATCTCGCGCTGCAGTCCGGGCTTAACTGGGACGGCCTGCCACCAGATATCCAGCGCGTGTTGGGCCTGTACGGGTTGGACAGCGCCAAGTGGGATATCATTCGTATGTCCCCGGAAGAGGTGGAGGGCCGGGCGTACCTCACCCCCGAAGGTGTGGAGAACCTGCCCGACGAGCCGTTAATAGCGTACCTTAATAACGCAAATGTGAAGCCCACACGTGTCGCCGTCAGAAACCTCCAGCAAGAGATTGCTGGGCAGTTCCGGTCGTATTTCTTCGACCGGTCCACCACCGCGTCGCTTGAGCCTAACGCCAAGACGCAGGGCATCCTCCTGCGCGGCACGCAGCCGGGAACTGTAGAGGGCGAGGGGTTGCGACATCTCATGTTGTTCAAGTCGTTTGTCTCGGCGGTTATCCAGCGCCCACTTGCTCGAGAAATCTACGGGCGCGGCGCTATGGATGTGAAGACTGCGTTGAAGAACGGGAACGGTGAGATGGTAGGGTTGGCGCAGCTTATGGTTATGTCCACCGTGTTTGGGTACGCGGCCATGTCCATCAAGGACCTGCTGAAAGGTAAGACCGTCAGGGACCCCCTTGAGGGGCGCACCATGTTGGCCGCGCTGGCACAAGGTGGCGCCATGGGGATCTACGGCGACTTCCTGTTCGGCGAGATGAAAACTCGCTACGGCGGGGGCGCCGTAGCGACGTTGGCCGGACCAACCGCCGGCACGATTGAGAATATCACGGACCTGTTCCAGCGAGCGCGGGACGGTGACGATACAGCTGCGGCGGCTTTCCGCACGGCCCTGAACCACACCCCGTTCATCAACCTGTTCTATACGAAGTGGGCGTTGGATTACCTGTTCCTGCACCAGATGTCTGAGAACCTGAGCCCAGGCTACTTGCGGAGAATGGAGCGGCGGGTCGAGAAGGATACCGGCCAGTCGTTCCTTTTCCCGCCTTCGCAATACGCGGTTGGGGGTTGACCATGCATCGGTTACAATCTCACCAGGAGATAGACTATGACGATTAGCAGTACAACGAACAGGTCCGACGCCGCCGGTAACGGTGTGACCACCGCGTTCTCCACCGGTTTCAAGTTCTTTGACGAGGGTCACCTGAAGGTTATCGTCGTAACGGACAGCACCGGTGCCGAGGCTTTGCAGACGTTGACGACGCATTATACGGTAACCGGTGCCGGGCTCGACGCCGGCGGTACGGTGACGATGGTCACGGCGCCCGCGACTGGCGAGACACTCGTCATCATCCGCGAGCAACCTTATACGCAAGGTTTAGACCTTGAGGAGAATGACGACCTGCCCTCAGAGAGCCTCGAGGAGCAGCTTGACAAGAACGTCATCCTGTCTCAGCAGCTCCTGGATGCGCTGGCCCGGTCGGTCCAACTCCCCGACGGCTTCACTGATGCTTTCGATCTCACGCTGCCGGTCGATGTCAACACGGCCGAGGCGGTCATCGCGGTGAATGCCGGCGCCACAGCGTTCGAGATGAAGACCTTGGTGGCGCTCGGAGCGTTGGCCCTCCCCCTAGCCTTTTCAAACGGCGGGACGGGCGCGTCCTACGCTAACCTCACGGCACTGCTGACAGCTTGGGGACTGCTGGTCGGCACGGATATCCAGGCCCACGACGCCGACACGGCCAAGATTGATGTCATCCAGCCGTGGACCGCTGACCAATATTTCACCCCGCAAACAGCAACAACCAGCGGCGCAGTCATTGTTGACTTCTCTACGGGAAATTATGTTGAGTTAACACTGAGCGGCGCTGCCACATCGATGACACTCAACAACATGGAGCCGGGCGGGACTTACGATATCCGCTTCTCTGGAGCTTTTACTGTGACCGGCTGGGCGGCGGATGATGTGAATGACTTCACGTGGCCGGGCGATGTCGAGGCTACGCTGGGGACTACCGAGTACACCCTCGTCACGATCAAGGCGGGCAACACGACGAACCTCATCTCCGCAACGAACTTTGGTGCCTGATGGTCTGGAACCGATCCATAACAGGCGGTGATGTCGTCTGGCCCCAGATAGGGCAGTCAGTGCGATTCAACTCGGCTGACAGCGATGAACTGGACATCACGTTCGGCAGCGCAGAACCGACTGCTGATGCATGGAGCGTGTCGTTCTGGCTCAAGCGAGTGACGCTGGGGACTGCACAGACGATCTTTTATGCAGGCGACGCAACCGATTACGAGGTTTTGCGGCTGACCTCCGGCGACAAACTTGAGTACAAGCTCGTGACAGCGGGTCCTGGCACCGACGCCAATTACATCACCGCGGCAGTGCTGAAAGACCCGACAGACCACTACCATATTTACGCTGACCGTAACGGGGAAACCTTCCGGCTCTATGTGAATGGTGTTCAGATCACGACCTTTGATACCGCGGACGCACCTTCCACACTGGACAGCATCTTCGGCTCTGCCGTCCTGCACCGTATTGGCGCTGATCACACACCGGCTAACTTCCTCGACGGGGTTGTATCCGACTTTCACTTTGTCAGCGGTTCGGCGGTTGGTGTAACCTATTTCACAACCCTCGACCCAACGACATCCACCTATGCGCGGCATCGCGCTTTCTCAGGAGTTTAAAAGTTGAATGGCCCGGCCTCCCAGACTTAGTTACAGAACACGGCGTCAATTGATCGACGAAACATTTGATCCAGAATCCCCGGTTGCGGCAAATCGTATTCGCATTAATGCAACGGTGCCTGTGAATGTTCGAATATCTGGGCCGGATTTTCCTGATCTTGTATGGGATCAAGCGGCTGGGCCGGTTGTCACAGCAATTTCTCAACCGAAAATACGCGCGAAACTGGTTGATCTGGGAACCGGTGGGTGGCGGGACCGGAGCAATCGCTGGGTCGCAATAGGCGTTGGTATTCGTCTCGTTATCACCAAGCAGGTGGCCTGATGGCTTGGGGTGATATCAGTCATACGGGCACCGTGACGGTAGTGAGTGCAAGCCCGACCATGACACTCTCAACCAGCATTGACGATATGCTGATCGTGTTTATGGGGATGACGAACGGTGGGCCCATTACAAGCATCAGCTCGACTAATACGGGGACGTGGACGAAAGTAATCAATGACGGCACCACCAGTGCATCTCAAATAGAGACATGGTGGGCGGTTGCGAGCGGCCAACTCTCCAGCGAAGTTATCACGGTCAACAACACGGCAAGCGGCTATAGCAGCATGATAGTCTTTTCGGTCGAGGGCGCGGATACGACTACGCCGCTTGATGTTAACGCCGAGGCGACCGATAGTTCCAACGACAATTCTGACTTGACGATCAAAACCACGGCCACTGATACCTTAGTTGTCCACGGTTGGCGGGCGGCTGCACCGAGCCCCACAACTACATCCGGGTGGACAGATATTGTAACGCCCCACGCTTACGGTATTTTCCAGTCTAAGCTTTTGACGGCGGCAGAAAGCACCGGACTGGCCTGTACATCGAACGAAACGGACAACGGATCAATCGCATGGGCCATCCAGAAAGCGGGCGGTGGCGGTGGCGGCGGCTTATCAATCCCGGTCTTTATGGCGCAACAGAGGTTTAGATTATGAGATATCTCAGAGAAAATACTGCAACACGAATATCGGTCGGCCCCTTCCTAGATAATACGGATGGTGTGACGCCGGAGATTGCGCTTACCGTAACTAACTCGTTTTTGACGTTCGTTGTGGATGACGCGGGGGTTCCGACACTGGTAATAGACGCCGCCCCCACAGCGTCTGGCGGTGACAATGACATGGTGCACATCACCTCTGATGTGGGAGGCATGTACGATCTGGAATTAACCGCTGCTCAGACTAATTATACTGGCCGTGCGATGCTTTCAATCCACGATGCAGATGTTCATTGCCCCGTCTTCCATGAGTTCCAAATCCTCAGCGCAAACGTCTATGATAGTCTGTTCGCAGATGCGGCGACGGATTACCTCGATGTGAACACGATCCAGATTAGTGGCACAACGCAAACCGCCAACGATGTTGGACAGGATGTAGACGATATCTTGGTAGATACCGGAACGACATTACCGGCGAACCAGTCCACGATTATAGGGCATATCGACACGGAAGTTGCAGCCATACTTGTAGACACCGGGACCACGATACCGGGCCTCATCTCTGATCTTGATGCGGTAGTCGATACGGTGAAGGCTGAAACGGCCCTAATCGTAGCGGATACCAACGAGTTACAGACCGATGACATCCCCGGTATGATAAACGCACTGGACGCCGTAGTTGATACGGTGAAGGTGGATACCGCAGCGATCAAGGTCGTGACCGATGTTCTCACCTTGGGCATCATCACCGGGGCTTGCTCGGGGACGCCTACAACTACGGTGTCTGACAGTGATCTGACGGGTTACACTGACGATCAGCTTATCGGAAGGTACATCGTGTTCACTTCAGGCAACGCTGACGGGGAGATGTCCGCAATCACTGACTACGCCAATGCGAGCGGGGTTATTACCTATGATGCTCTCACGCTGGCACCTGCTGCGTCTGATACCTTCAAGATTGTATAACCGCACATGGTGGCGATCTCACATCTAGGTCTGGATGGCGGTCTGTGGCGTCCATACGCTTCAACAGCGGGGAAGTCTGCATACGTCAGCCCGTGGGGCGTCAACGGTTTCCATCTGACGTTTGCCGATAGTAGCGAGTACGGCACCGACAGCAGCGGAGGTGCTAACACTTTGGCCGACAGCGGTGGCCTCGATACATCCGATCAGTTAGGGGATGTGCCGACGAATAACTACATGACGCTCAATCCTCTGGATAGCGGAGGGACCATCTCCGACGGTGGCCTGAATGACGCGGGGGGCAGCAGCGTTAATAGTCACAGTATCGCGTTACCCACTACTGGGAAGTGGGTGTGGGAGATGACGGCTACGGACATCAATACAAGCACCGCGACCTCTCATTATTTCGGGATATGCGACGCGAGGGTTCCTTATTCTGCTTCGTTTTCCGACCATGAAGCTATTTCAGCGTTCACGCAGCGCGGCGGAGAGTTAGAAAAGAATGGTACGGGTACGTCTACCGGAACGGCTATTGTGGACACCGATGTTCTTCGTTTTGAGTTTGACGCCGACGGTTTGACACTGGATATCTTTGTTGATGGTGCGCAATCTGGTAGCCAGATAACCGGTTTGACAGATGTCCCTTACAAGGTGTGGGCCAACTCCGCCTCCGGCAGTTTGGATATGAACTGGAACTTCGGCCAGCTTGCGTTTAACGGTACGCCGTCCGCAGGATATGAGGCACTGTCGAACGCCAACATCGAAGAGGCCCAGGGCGATCCTGCGATCCTCGACCCGACTGCTCAGTTCCAGACGACGCTTTACACGGGCAACGGCACAGCTATTGGCTCCGGTGGCAAGGCAGTATCGCAGGTGGAAGCCAGCACTTTTCAGCCTGATCTGGTTTGGATCAAGGGACGGTCCGGCGCAACAGAACATGTCCTGACTGATGTCATCCGTGGTGTTACAGAAGAACTTAATCCAAACGACACTACCGTTGAAGAAACTGTCGCAGAAGGGTTGACGACATTTGGAGCTGCTGGCTTTACAGTAGGCTCCGATGGCTCATACAACACCAGTTCGGCTACATATACCGCATGGCAGTGGTTGGCAGATAACACCACAGGCGAAACACTCTCGGGCGGCGACCTTGATTCTGTTGTCGCAGCTAATCAGGCGGCAGGTTTCAGCATAGCCAAATTCACCGTGGTCACACCAGCGACACAAACATTTCAACACGGCCTATCTCAAGCGCCGGGGTTGGTAATCGCTAGGACGATTGGTTCTGCAGTGAGCTGGCGTGTGTACCATAAAGACCTGACCTCTGCCGGGTACTACCTCAAGCTGAACAATACCGATGCGCAGTCTCTTGATGCAGTACAGTGGGCCAGCACGGCTCCCAGTTCTACCCTGATAACAGTCGGTGGGGGTTTTGCAGCCGGTGACAGCATTGCCTATTCTTTCCATTCGGTCGAAGGCTACTCGAAGATCGGAAGCTACGAGGGAAACGGATCGACAGATGGTCCCTATGTAAGCTGCGGATTTCGGCCTGCTTTTGTTATACTGAAAAACATCGATGCCGGTAGTACCAACTGGGACATGTTCGACAACCAACGCCCCGGTTATAACGACAGCGGCTATCAGTTGCCCGCGAACCTGTCGAACGCTGAACCTGCCTCGCCGGACCACAACATAAACTTCACCTCTGACGGTTTCAAAATCCGCGATGCATCTACATCTATAAACACCAATGCTCAGACGTACGTCTACATGGCTATAGCCGAGTCCCCCGGCACCAGATCAAACGCGAGGTAAGATATGTACTGCAAACTCACAGATAACAACCTGCCGGTGGTTAGGGTTCTATCACAGGCGCGGTGGAACAAAGAGTTCGTCGGCAACCAGCGTGTCAGCGCCATGCCACCGGCGTTCCAGATCGAGAAAGGTTACGTCCCTTTTACCGAGGAGATCGTAAGCTCCGACTATGACAAGGGCGCACCTGTTGATGTCTTAGCCAACGATGCAGTCACCAGGACGTACCCGGCCAAGGCGCTGAAAGACGATGACTGGCTGAAAGAAAAACGCTGGGTCGAGCTTGAAGCCTTGAGCATCGAACGCGAGGCGGCGGGCGTGCTGGTCGGGGGGGACAGGATCCCGACTAACCCGCAATACCGTATCAAGCTGGATCAGGCGGAGAGGGCAGCGCAACGCCCCGGTCGGCCGCCACCCGCAACCGGGTTGGAACTGGCCCGCGGTGTATGGAAGTCAGTGAACCCGGCAGAGCTTCGGACGATCTATGAAGCGGTCGAGGATCATCTCGATGCTGTGTCCAATGCGAAGCGTGTGCATAGCGTGGCGATTGACCTGCTCACCGGGCAA
>Ga0316203_1000570_pt1 | contig 41363 bp, 28 predicted proteins | sample 6monrhotite_MG_FD_204940 | JGI IMG/M metagenome (GOLD analysis project Ga0316203, IMG submission 204940) | Microbial mat bacterial communities from mineral coupon in-situ incubated in ocean water Damariscotta River, Maine, United States -... | ecosystem: Environmental > Aquatic > Marine >... | reverse complement strand
ATAATGCGCCGCCACAGTTCGGGGTATAGCGCAGTCTGGTAGCGCGCCTGCTTTGGGAGCAGGATGTCGGGAGTTCGAATCTCTCTACCCCGACCAATTTTAGTGTCTGGTTTCCAGGAGCTGGTTTATAAGATGCGCCCGTAGCTCATTCGGATAGAGCATCGGCCTTCTAAGCCGAGGGTAGCAGGTTCGAGCCCTGCCGGGCGCGCCATTTTTCTGCTTTGGCAGAACCAAGCAGTGTTCAATTGTTTGCCGCATCATGTATAATCGCGGCCCGGTTTGTTGACCGATGGTGGGCGTAGCTCAGTTGGTAGAGCCCTGGATTGTGATTCCAGTCGTCGTGGGTTCGAGTCCCATCGTCCACCCCATATTTTTGTAATGCGCACGTGACACAAAAGAGGGTGATTTTATCCCGGTGTCGGGGGAGCATCTGGTGGCAGCGGTTCGGGGCCATTAGCTCAATTGGTAGAGCAGTTGACTCTTAATCAATTGGTTGTAGGTTCAAGTCCTACATGGCCCACCAATAAAGAAGCCCGGCCTTGATTATGCGCAAGGTCGGGCTTTTTTATTGGTGGGGTGAGGTTGGGCATGTGTGCGCTCGGCCTAGTAAGATAATAGCTAGCAGGCGCAGCGCGCACGGGATGTAGACTCCCGTATGATTTTTTATGAAGCCGTCCTGGTGAAATTGGTATACACGCCAGATTTAGGTTCTGGTGGGGCAACCCGTCCCGGTTCGAGTCCGGGGGACGGCACCATTATTTTTTGTTTTTAAAAGTACATCTATTATTTCTATGTACGCATGAATGGGGAAAACGCAATGCAAGTCTCTGTTGAAACAACCGGTGGTCTGGAACGCCGCATGACGGTAATGGTACCGAAAGAGAATATCGATAGCGAAGTGCAAAAACGCCTGAAAGATCTGGCTGGGCGCGTGAAAATCGATGGTTTTCGTCCGGGCAAAGTACCATTTGGTGTTGTGCGTCAGAAATTTTCTGGTCAGGTCAGCCAGGAGGTGATGGGGGAAGTGATGCAGAACAGCTTTTACGAGGCGGTTCTCCAGGAAAAATTACGCCCTGCGGGTATGCCCCTGATCGAACCCGGTGACGCGAAAGAAGGCTTTGAGTTTACTGCAACGTTTGAAGTTTATCCTGAATTTGAAGTGACGGGGCTGGATAAAATCAAGGTTGATCGTCCGATTGTTGAAATTGCTGATGCGGACATAGATAAGATGTTGGAAACCATTCGTAAACAGCGTAAAACCTGGGGCGAAGTGGATCGTGTCGGACAGGAAGGTGATCAGTTGACCATCGACTTTGTCGGCACGCTCGATGGTGAAGAGTTTCAAGGGGGTTCGGCCAAACAAGTACCACTGGAATTGGGCAGTAAACGCATGATTCCTGGGTTTGAAGAGCAGCTTATGGGTGCTAAAGCAGGTCAGGATCTGGTGCTGGATGTAACTTTCCCTGAAGATTATCAATCCAAAGATCTTGCCGGTAAAGCTGTAAAATTTGCCACCACAGTGCTCAAGGTGGAAGCACCAGTGCTGCCAGAACTGACCGATGAATTTGCAGTGGAGTTCGGGGTGAAAGAAGGTGGGCTGGATGCGCTGAAACAGCAGGTGCGCGAAAATATGCAGCGCGAAGCTGATCAGGCTATCGCAATGCGTGTCAAAGAGCAGGTGTTTGATGGTTTGATGGAATTGAAGTTACTGGATATTCCCAAGGCGTTGGTAGACAGTGAAATTGAAGTGCTGGTGAAACAGCGTCAGCAAGACATGCAGCAGTACGGCGCGCCGGTGCAGGATATTGATTCCGCACAGTTTGAAACACAGGCGCAGCGTCGGGTGTCGCTGGGTTTGGTTCTCTCCGAAGTGATTAAGGGAAATGATATTACGGTGCCGCCGGTACGTCTGCGTGAAGCTGTGGAAAAACTGGCAGCCAGTTACGAGGATCCGGAAGGGATGGTGAAATATTATTACGCTGATAAAGATCGTCTCAAGGAAGTGGAAAATGTGACGTTGGAAGAGATGGCGGTGGAACACGTTGTTTCGCAGGCCAGCGTGAGTGACAAAAACACATCGTTTGACGCTTTGATGAATCCGGGGCAGACTGCTGACTGATTCTGCGTCAATCAGCCTGAAGAAGGGCCGCCAGCCAGCTGCGCACTAAATTAAGAGGGAACGCACAAACTCATGAAAAATTCGTCTTTTTCCAGCATAAGTTCTGTTGCAAACAATGAAATTAGCAATTTGAATTTGATTCCTATTGTGGTCGAGCAGTCTGCCCGTGGCGAGCGCTCTTATGACATCTATTCTCGTTTGCTTAAGGAGCGGGTGATTTTTTTGGTGGGTCAGGTTGATGACCATGTGGCCAATGTGATTGTGGCGCAGTTACTGTTTCTGGAATCGGAAAACCCGGACAAGGACATCAGTTTTTACATTAATTCACCGGGCGGTTCGGTGACGGCCGGTTTGGCAATTTACGACACTATGCAGTTCATTAGTTGTGACGTGAGTACTATGTGCATCGGTCAGGCTGCGAGTATGGGTGCTTTGTTGATGACGGGGGGTGCCAAGGGCAAGCGTTTTTGCCTGCCACATTCCCGGATGATGATTCATCAGCCGCTGGGTGGTGTGCAAGGTCAAGCGACAGATATCGAGATTCATGCCAAAGAAATTTTGCTGATACGTGACCGGTTAAACAAAATTATGGCCGGGCATACCGGACAGAATCTGGAAAATGTCGCTAAGGATACTGATCGTGATAATTTCATGAGTGCTGAAGAATCAGTTGCTTACGGGCTTATTGACGAAGTTTTGGACAGTCGCGCCATTCCGGAAAATACCGATATTTAGCGCAGTTGCAGCGTTCGCCCGGTGACGCTAAAGTAAAGCATAATTCAAGACGATATTTAGCCCAAGGGGGAGAGCCATTTTTGATGGGTTTTCCGGGTAATCTCCGAGGTAATCATGAGTGACGATAAGCAAAACAAGAGTGATGACAGCGGCAAGTTGCTGTACTGCTCTTTTTGCGGAAAAAGCCAACACGAAGTACGGAAGCTGATTGCTGGCCCCTCTGTTTTTGTGTGTGATGAATGTGTAGAGCTTTGTAACGACATTATTCGCGAAGAAGTCGATGAAAAGGCTTCTAATCCTGGCGAAAGTAAACTGCCGACGCCACGTGAAATCAACCAAAGTCTGGACGAGTATGTTATTGGCCAGCCGAGCGCAAAAAAGATTCTTGCGGTTGCGGTTTATAACCACTACAAGCGGCTTGAGGCGGGCATCAAAAAAGATGGTGTCGAGCTTTCCAAAAGTAACATCCTGTTGATTGGCCCCACTGGCAGTGGCAAAACCCTGTTGGCTGAAACGTTGGCACGCCTGTTGAACGTACCGTTCACCATTGCCGATGCCACCACCCTGACCGAGGCCGGTTATGTGGGTGAAGATGTAGAAAACATTATTCAGAAATTGTTACAAAAGTGTGATTACGATGTGGAAAAGGCACAAACCGGCATTGTGTACATCGATGAAATCGACAAGATTTCCCGCAAGTCAGATAATCCTTCTATAACCCGTGATGTGTCGGGTGAGGGGGTACAGCAAGCCTTATTGAAACTTATCGAGGGCACTATTGCTTCAGTGCCGCCGCAAGGTGGGCGCAAGCATCCCCAGCAAGAGTTTTTGCAGGTGAATACCGCTAACATTCTGTTTATTTGTGGCGGTGCGTTTGATGGTCTGGATCGGGTCATTCGGGATCGCTCCGAAAAAAGTGGTATCGGTTTTTCCGCCACTGTGCAGAGTAAGGCCGATCAAAAGAGCATTGGCGAAATTTTGGAAGGCGTAGCGCCTGAGGACCTCACTAAATATGGCCTGATTCCGGAATTTGTGGGGCGTCTGCCGGTGATTGCCACACTGAAAGAGCTGGACGAAGATGCCTTGGTGCAGATTCTTACTGAGCCAAAAAATGCCATCACCAAACAATATGGTAAATTGTTCGAGATGGAAGATTGCGAATTGGAATTCCGTGACGAAGCCTTGCATGCTGTTGCACAGAAGGGCATGGAGCGTAAGACTGGTGCACGAGGTTTGCGTTCTATTCTGGAAAAAGTATTGCTCGACACTATGTATGATTTGCCGACGCTGGAAGGGTTGAGCAAAGTCATCGTGGATGCTGATGTGATTAACAACAAATCCAAACCATTGTTGATTTATGAAGGCGGTGAACAGCACAGGGCGGCATCTGATTGATAAAGTGCTTGATAAAACACGCATTTTGTCTTCAAAAGCTGATGTAATATTAAAAAATACCGGGTTATCCCGGTATTTTTGGGTCTGAAATCCATAAAACCCACTTGATAAGTGCTCTTTTTACCGAGACATCAGGTAAATATTGTTTTAAGTCTTGAATTTTGGGCGCGGAAGCCCCAAGTTGTTACCGGGAGCGCTAAAGGCCGGTGCGCCGGGTGCCGACTGGTAGTTCAGGTGCCGCGTTGTTTTTACCGTCTGGTTTTCGCAATGCGCTTTTTATTTTCACAACGGTCGATTTACGAATTTTCTGAGGGAAACCCCAAATGTCCGACAAAGACAAATCATCCGATGTAATCAATGACCAACCCCAGCTTATGCCGGTACTGCCGTTACGTGATGTGGTGGTGTACCCTTACATGGTTATTCCTTTGTTTGTGGGGCGTGACAAATCCATCAATGCGTTGGAAGCAGCGATGGATGATGACAAACAGATTTTACTCGCAGCGCAAAAAAATGCCTCGCAGGATGAGCCTGAGCCGGAAGACCTGTATCGCACGGGTACGGTGGCGAATATTTTGCAGTTGCTGAAACTGCCGGACGGCACCATCAAAGTGTTGGTGGAAGGCAGTGAGCGCGCCAAGGTGCTAAATTACCTGAGTACCGATGATTATTTTCAAGCGCAGGTTTGTCTTGGCGATGTTGAGACTGTGCCGCAGGATGACCGTGAAAGCGAAGTGCTGATGCGCTCTGTGCTTGCCCAGTTTGATCAGTACGTAAAATTGAGTAAAAAAGTACCGCCGGAAATTCTTTCCTCGTTGGCAGGTATAGAAGAGCCGGGTCGTCTTGCTGATACCATTGCGGCGCATATGTCGCTGAAAATCGACGAAAAGCAGCACATTCTAGAAATTGGTGATGCACGTAAGCGCCTTGAACATTTGATTGGATTAATGGAAGCGGAAATTGATCTGTTGCAGGTTGAGAAGCGTATCCGAGGGCGTGTTAAGCGGCAGATGGAAAAGAGCCAGCGTGAGTATTATCTCAACGAACAAATGAAGGCCATCCAGAAAGAACTGGGTGATATGGATGAAAGCCACAATGAGCTGGATGAACTGGCCGCCAAGATTGAAAAAGCAGGCATGTCCAAAGAGGCGCGTGAAAAGGCTGACACTGAACTGGGCAAACTGAAAATGATGTCACCGATGTCCGCCGAGGCGACAGTGGTGCGTAATTATATTGATTGGCTGGTGAATGTCCCGTGGAAAAAGCGTACCAAGGTGCGACATGATCTGGCCAAGGCGATGGAAGTGCTGGAAGCCGATCATTACGGCCTGGACAAAGTGAAAGAGCGTATTCTTGAGTACCTGGCTGTACAGCAACGTGCCAAGAAGGTGAAAGGGCCGATTCTGTGTCTGGTGGGGCCGCCCGGTGTAGGTAAAACCTCATTGGGTAAATCCATTGCGCGCGCGACTAATCGTAAATTTATTCGCATGTCGTTGGGCGGGGTGCGTGACGAAGCGGAGATCCGTGGGCATCGTCGTACTTACATTGGAGCGATGCCGGGTAAAATTATTCAAAACCTATCCAAGGTTGAGACGCGTAATCCACTGTATTTGCTGGATGAATTAGACAAAATGTCCATGGATTTTCGTGGTGATCCTGCGTCTGCGTTGCTGGAAGTGCTTGACCCTGAGCAAAACAACAGCTTCAACGATCATTATCTGGAAGTGGATTATGATTTGTCTGACGTGATGTTTGTGGCTACGGCTAATTCCCTGAATATCCCTGGACCGTTACTGGATCGCATGGAGGTTATTCGTCTGGCCGGTTATACGGAAGATGAAAAGGTGAATATTGCTGAACGTTATTTGTTGCAGAAACAAATTGATTCTGCGGGCCTGCAAAAAAATGAAATTCGCGTCAGTGAATCAGCTATTCGAGACATTATTCGTTATTACACCCGCGAAGCGGGTGTACGAAACCTGGAACGTGAAATTTCGAAAATCTGCCGCAAAGTCGTCAAGCAGATTTTGCTGGAGCCTGATACAACAAAAGTCAGCATCACCTCACGCAATCTGGAAAAAATTTTGGGTGTGCGGCGTTTTCGTTTTGGTTCTGCCGAAGAGACGGATCAGATTGGGCAAGTCACTGGTTTGGCTTGGACCGAAGTGGGTGGGGAACTGCTTACTATCGAAGCTGTAAAGATGCCAGGTAAGGGTAAACATAGCGTCACCGGGCAATTAGGTGATGTGATGAAAGAATCCGTACAAGCCGCCATGAGCGTGGTGCGCAGTCGAGTGAAGACATTAGGGCTTGATTCCGAGTTTTACAGTGACAGCGATATTCATATTCATGTGCCGGAAGGTGCGGTTCCCAAAGACGGGCCCAGTGCCGGTGTCGGTATGTGTACGGCGCTGGTGTCGGTATTAACGGATATTCCGGTGCGGGCGGATGTTGCCATGACAGGTGAGATCACTTTGCGTGGTGAAGTGCTACCCATTGGCGGTTTGAAAGAAAAATTGTTGGCGGCGCATCGTGGCGGCATCAAAACTGTATTGATCCCACATGAAAATACTCGGGATCTGGCAGATATTCCTAAGAATATTAAACAGAATCTGGATATTCAGCCAGTACGCTGGATTGATGAGGTCTTACAGGTAGCATTGCAGCACATGCCTGAACCGTTGCCGGAAAACAAGGCCGGTGGGAAAGTCGTAAGTCGAAAGGAGTCAAAGCGTAAACCTATTCGTACACACTGATTGTCGCTTACTTTTTATAAAATGACCGTCCTGGTTTATTCCCGTGATGGTCATTTTATGTTAAGCGTAAAAAAGCAAAGTTATATCGCGAGAGTAGGGTTATGCCAAATAACATCTAATTGGCCTCAAATGCCCATGAATCCTTGACATGAGGGAATTGGCATTGGTATAAACCCATGCGAAAACGCATCGGTCGCCGATACATGATGCTCACACTGAAAAGACTGCGGAAACAATAATCGAACTGGCGGCGTTTTTGCAGGGCTATTCGAGAATGACAACAAATTATTGAAAGTCACACAATAACCACCAGAGAGGTATTCTAAGTGAATAAAGCAGAATTAATCGATGCAGTTGCAGAAAGTGCTGATATTTCCAAAGCTTCAGCAGCTCGCGCCATTGATGGTATGGTTGCTGCAATTACCGGGGCTCTGCAAAAAGGAGATCCGGTTGCTATGGTAGGGTTTGGTACGTTCAGCGTGAAAGCTCGCGCAGCCCGTACTGGCCGCAATCCCCGCACAGGAGAAGCTATTGAAATTAAGGCTTCTAATAATCCTACATTCAAGGCTGGCAAAGCATTGAAGGATGCGGTAAACTAGTCGGCTTTCCTGGGGTGCTTAGCTCAGTTGGGAGAGCGTCGCCTTTACACGGCGAATGTCGGGGGTTCAAGTCCCTCAGCACCCACCATTAGCTTATAACTGAAGTGATTGGACTTACTACGTGAGTTGGGTAACTGGGTTAAAGCCAAGTTTTTGTTGGGGAGTGGTAGTTCAGTTGGTTAGAATACCGGCCTGTCACGCCGGGGGTCGCGGGTTCGAGTCCCGTCCACTCCGCCACTATTAGTTAGTATTTAAGGCGTTCCTATCTGATGTGGGAGCGCCTTTTTACTTTCTGTTGTCGGGTCAGTTGGAACGATTAATAAGACGTAATTACTTATTAACTTACCTTTGAGTTGTCCGACGACTGTGTCAAAAGCACTTATTTATACTTGTAAATTCCGTGCTTTTTCCTTGTCCTCGAATTAAATTAAAGGCAACCTGAGCCGTTGCTGTATGTTTGAAAAATTAAACTGGGTAATTACGATAAAAAACCGTATTGGAATATGTCGGAACATTAAGTTATAACAATTGCCAGACAAAATATATTTCCTGATTAACACATAATTAACCGCGAAGAAAAATATGCTGAGTTTCATTCGAGATCGTGCCCAGGGTTGGATCGCTTGGGTAATAGTAGGTTTGCTGATAATCCCTTTTGCGCTTTGGGGGGTTAACGAATATGTTGGCAATGATGGCAAATTGGTGGCGGCTACCGTTAATGGTACTGATATCGGGCAACGTGAATTTCAACAAGCATTTTATGATCAACGCGGTCGCATGCAGCAAATGTTGGGTGGCCAGTATGACGCACAGCTTTTTGATCCACAGATAAAACAGCGGGTCATCAATGAGCTGATTGATCGTGAATTATTATTGCAAAATGCAGATGACATAGGTTTCCATGTCAGTGACCAAACTGTGGTAGCAACAATCCAAAGTATTGATGCTTTTCGTGAAGACGGCGCTTTTTCTGCCAATCTGTATCAACAGCAATTACAAACCCAAGGGCAATCGCCTACTGCGTTTGAGCGCCGTGTGAAACGTATTATGACCGCCGAGCAATTGCCTGATGGGTTGGCGAATTCGGCGTTTGTGACAGATGCGGAACTGGATGCAGTGATCAGGCTGGAGCAGCAGCAGCGTGATTTTCAGTATTTTGTTTTGAATACCTCACAGTTTCAGGATGAATCATTGGCTGATGATGCGGCAATTAAAGGTTATTACGAACAGCATGCGGATCGGTTTTTGACGACTGAAAAAGTGCGTGTTGAATACGTAGAATTATCTGTCGCCGCATTAAAAAGCGATGAAGAGCCCAGCGAAGAAGAATTGCGTGAATTTTATGACACCAACCAGAATCAGTTTAGTGTGGAGGAAGAGCGTCAGGTCAGTCACATCCTGATTCAGGTGGAAGAAAATGCAGACGAAGCGGCGATCACGATGGCGCGTGAAAAAGCCGAAGATTTGGTAGCAAAGCTTAATGTCGGTGAATCTTTTGAAAATCTGGCCAAAGAAAATTCGGATGATCCCGGTTCCTCTGAAATGGGAGGTGACCTGGGTTATTTTGGGCGTGGTCTTATGGAGCCTGACTTTGAGGAGGCTGCCTTTTCTCTTAAGCAGGGTGAGGTCAGTGAGCCGGTATTGACTTCGTTTGGTTATCACATCATTAAAGTGACTGGGATTCGTGAAAAAGAGTCAAAATCCTTTGCAGAGGTGCGTGATGAAATTCTTGCACAATTTCAAAACGATGCAGCGGAACGTCAATATTTTGAGTTGGCTGAAAAATTAACAAATCAGGCTTATGAAATGCCGGATTCACTCAGGGAAACAGCGGATGAATTAGGGCTTGAGCTCAAGCAAAGTCCATTTTTCGAACGACGTGGCGGCACAGGCGTATTTGCTAATCCGCGCATTGTGACCGTAGCCTATAGCGACGATGTGTTGAAACAGGGGTTTAACAGTGAACCTCTCGATGTTGATGAGAATCACGTATTGGTATTGCGTTTGCTGGATCATCAAAAGGCGGCCCAGCGTCCGTTGGATGAGGTGAAGTCGCAGGTTAAGCAATCGTTGCTCCAGGATAAGGCGCGTGAAGCAGTGAAGGCTGCTGGTGAAAAAGCCTTGCAGCAACTGGAGGTGGGCGAGCCTGCTGAAACTGTTAGCAAGGCATTGTCTGTGGACTGGAAGGATGTTGGTGCAGTTACACGTGACGCAAAAGATCATGATGCCCAGATTGTCAAACAGGCTTTTCGTTTAACACGTCCGTCGTCACCCGATAGCCCGCGTTATAGTGGTGTGGTATTGAGCCTGGGGGATTATGCGGTGATTCGTTTGAACGAAGTGGTTGACGGTGATCCGGTTGCAATGGAGGCCGCTGAACGCGAAACATTGAAACGTCGTTTAACGGGTGAGCAGGGTACGAATGCGCAACGGCACCTCATTTCACAGCTTAAAGTTGGTGCCAAAGTTGTTGTGCAAAATGATGACTTGTAGTTATTGTCAGTAACGGTGATTAAGTTTTTTCCGTCCTATGTATACCCAGAAAGTATACCCAAAAAGCGATCAGGTTTTGGGTATACTATTTCAGTTTTCTCGTAACGACTCAGCCGAATTTTTCAAATGTACGGTAGCCTGAGTAGTTGCGCCCTCTCTTAATCTGATTGTGCCATACCGGTGATGTTGTAACCCCCATCGACATAAGTGATTTCGCCGGTAATGCCGGAAGCTAGATCGGAGCAGAGGAAAGCAGCTGCATTGCCTACTTCTTCGATGGTTACATTACGTCGTAACGGTGTGTTTTGTGCGCTGTAGTTCAGCATGGACTTGAAGTTTTTGATGCCCGCCGCCGCGAGTGTGCGAATTGGCCCGGCGGAGATGGCGTTGACACGGATATTTTCCGGCCCCAGGTTAGCGGCCATGTAACGCACGTTGGCCTCCAGACTGGCCTTGGCCAGACCCATCACATTGTAATTAGGTAATACTCGCTCGGCTCCCAGGTAGCTTAGCGTGAGCAGAGAGGCATTACGTCCCTGCATCATGTTGCGCGCGCCTTTAGCTAATGCGGCAAAACTGTAGGAGCTGATCTCATGAGCGGTGTTGAAACCCTCGCGGGTTACACTGTCGAGATATTCGCCTTCCAGCTCTTCACGCGGGGCATAGGCGACAGAGTGAATCAGGATATCCAGATGATCCCAAAAATCATCCAGCTTTTCAAAAACCGTGGTGATATCTTCATCGCTGGCTACATCGCAGGGCAACACAATGTCTGAGTCGCATTCGGCAGCGAGCTTTTCCACTCGGCTTTGTAGTTTTTCATTTTGGTAAGTGAAGGCCAATTCAGCACCTTCGCGATGCATAGCCTGGGCAATACCCCAGGCTATGGAGCGATTGCTGGCGCAGCCGACGATTAGTGCGCGTTTGCCATTTAAGAACCCCATGGTGGATATCCTTTTTTGATTGGTGTCTTTCGTGTGGGGCTAGGGGTGAAACAGGTTCGCATAAATACCCTACCCTACGGTTGTCGCATTATACGCAATGGCGACCAAAAAGTGGTACGTTTTGTCCGGCCATGAGTGATTGATTCTGTGGTTAGATAATGGCAGTTTACGTTGTGTGTGTTAGGGGGCGTTAACACCCCCTAGATCGATCAGGAAGGAGGTTTGCTGTTCAGGTTTGAATCAAGTATTAAGTCGATGTTGATGTGTTGCGATACCTCCAGCTTAACTTGTTGATTTTGTTTGTATGTTTTTCTTCGTCTTTGCGTCCTTTGTGTTGAAATACAGGGTTTGGTTATTCTACCTACGGCCATCCTTGGCTTGGTCGTCATTTCGTCTGGCCATGAAATAATGAGAGCGCACACTAAAAGCCTGCATCTTAAACGCTACGGATATAACCCCAATGAAATTATCTTTAAGCAACATGAGCAAAGCATAATGATAAGCCCTTTATTGCAAATAAAGTCCCTGCAAACCAGCTTTGCCACTACCGGTGGCATAGTGCGCGCGGTGGATGGTATCAGCTTGCAAATACAGCGAGGGCAAACGTTTGCATTGTTGGGTGAATCCGGTTGTGGAAAATCCATGACTGCGTTATCGGCTATGCGTTTGCTACCCGAACCCGCTGGTCGTATTACTCAGGGCGCCATTTATCTCAACGGGAATGACTTGTTACCGTTATCCGAAATGGCCATGCGAGATATACGCGGCAAGCGTATTGCGATGATATTCCAGGAGCCCATGACCAGCCTGAACCCGGTGCTGAGCATTGGTTTGCAAATTGCCGAAAGCGTACATAAGCAAAGTAATGCGCAACCGGTACGTGCGCGTGTATTGCAGTTGTTGGCCGCTGTGGGTATTCCTGATCCGGTGCAACGCTATGACGAGTATCCGCATCAATTGTCGGGTGGTATGAAGCAGCGAGTGATGATCGCTATGGCTCTTGCAGGTGAACCAGACCTGTTGATCGCCGATGAGCCCACCACGGCACTGGATGTGACCATTCAAGCGCAAGTGCTGGAACTTATGCGCCAACTGCAAAAAGATACCGGTATGGCCATCTTGTTGATTACTCATGATCTTGGTGTGGTGTCAGAAATGGCAGACCGTGTGGCAGTGATGTATGCCGGACAAATTGTGGAAGAAGCGGATCGCGCCGCATTTTTTGCAGACCCTAAACATCCTTACTCAAAGAAATTGTTTGCCTCTTTACCTGACATAAAAAAACGTGGCCAACGCTTGGCGATAATACCGGGGAATGTGCCGTCGTTGGCTGCTGAATTTAGTGGTTGCCGTTTTGTGGATCGTTGTGATAACGCGGTTGACATCTGTTGTACTCAAGCAGCGACATGGGTTGCAACGTCATCATCAAGTGGTGTGCGGTGTTTTAAATATGATGCAGCTTATCAGCAACAGTTTTCAATAGCAGATAAAAAAGAAACAATGCCGGAACATGCTGCTGAACGGTCAACAAAAAGCACCAAGGCATTATTGAGCGTCCATGGGCTCAAGGTGTATTTCCCCATTCGCAAGGGTTTGTTGCAGAGAGTGGTGAACCACGTCAAGGCAGTGGATGATGTTTCTTTATCGATTTCCGAGGGCCATACACTGGCGCTGGTGGGCGAGTCTGGCTGCGGCAAAACCACAGCAGGAAAAAGTATTCTGCAATTGGTGAAGCCTGTCGCAGGCAAAGTACAATTTGCCAATGCGGAGCTTACCACTTTGTCATTGGCACAATTACGCCAGCATCGCAGTGATATCCAGATTATTTTTCAAGACCCTTTTTCTTCTATGAATCCACGGATGATGGTAATGGATATTATTGAAGAGAGTATGATCATCCAAGGAATAGGTGGTGATGCGCAGGCGCGTGCCGCGCGTGTTGATCAATTGCTGGGGCAGGTTGGTTTGTCAGCGGATATCAAATATCGTTACCCGCATGAATTCTCCGGTGGCCAGCGTCAACGTATCTGTATTGCTCGTGCTTTGGCAGTGGAACCAAAACTGATTATTTGTGATGAGCCGACCAGTGCGCTGGATGTTTCTGTACAGGCGCAAATTCTTAATTTGTTGAAAGATCTGCAAGATAAACTAGGGTTGGCCTATCTGTTTATTACGCACGATTTATCTGTGGTGGAGTACTTGGCACACGACGTTGCCGTGATGTACTTGGGGCGCATTGTAGAGCGGGGTAGTGTGCAAGAGGTCATGGAGAATCCGCTGCACCCTTATACCAAGGCCTTATTGGCCGCAGTACCCGTGGTTGAAAAATCAACTGAAGGTGTTGAACGTAGTGTTGTAAGTGTACAGGGCGAAATGCCGTCACCTGTCAATCGGCCATCAGGTTGCCACTTTCATCCGCGTTGCGAACGGGTTATGCCCGAGTGTAAAACTGATTATCCCGATGAGCGCATCAATGGTGAAACACATATGACGAGGTGTTTTCTTTATAAATAGTGCTGATGTTTCAATTTGGGTACATTGCCCACCTCAGGCGAAAACAGCAACACAAGTGATTGATTCAAACAGAACCAAGCAATGATACGAATAGCACGGAAGCAATACGGACCTCAGTGAGGCAGGCAGGAAAAGCAAAGTTGAATAAAAAAGCATGCCGGATGAGGTCTGTGGTTATAGATTTTTTGTTGTCAGGATTGTCGTGTTACATCCACATACAGTGTCAACCGCTGCCCAGGTTGCAGGTATTTTCCTTTTTTCAACGAATTCCATTGCCGCAGTTTGGCTATGGTAACGCTGAATTTTTGCGCAATGCGTGCCAGTGAATCGCCTTTGCGTACGCGGTAGTGGACTTGTTGATGGGTGACACTACGTGGCAAGGATACAAACTGTCTGTCTGCATGATTGGGTTTTTTTGTCCAGATTACCAGCTGTTGGTCGGGTTTGAGTGTGTCTTTGGGCGACATGCCGTTCCATGAAGCAAGCTGGCTGACGTTGACTTTGTATTTGCGCGAAATATCCCAGAAGGTGTCTCCGCGTTTGACGGTGTGATGTTGTTTGTAGCCGTTACGCTGGGTACTTTGCAGGGCGATACGGCGGCGGTCTTCGCTCAGATAGTGTTTGAGGTTTTTGGTGGCCACGGGAATGATAATGCTTTGCCCGGCGCGTATCCATTTGTCGCGGATGTTATTGACTTCTTGCAGTAGTGCCACGGAAGTTTGAAATTTACGGGCGATGTGGCCGAGGGTCTCTCCTTCGCGAATACGGTGTCGTTCCCAGCGTACACGATTTTTTTTATCAATCTTGGCCAGGGCTTTACGAAATGTTTCCGCTTTGTGGATGGGGAGCAACAGGGAGTGTGGTCCCTTGGGGTCGGTGGCCCAGCGATTGTAGGCGGGATTGAGTTGGTACATGGTTTCGATGGGCATTTCGGCCATTTCGGCGGCCAGTGCCAGATCAATTTGTGAACCAGTGTCAACATGTTCGAGATAGGGTTCGTCAGGTATGAAGGTGAGCGTTACACCATGGGTTTTATAGTGTTGGACGACGGCGCTGATGGCGAGCAATTTGGGGACGTAGCCTTGAGTTTCTTTTGGTAGGTCCAGTGACCAAAAATCTGTGGGGCGACCTTTCTTTTTATTCTTTTTTACGGCACGTGCCACGCGGCCTTCGCCGGAGTTGTAGGAGGCCAGCGCCAGCAGCCAGTCGCCGTCGAAACGTTTGTGCAGACGTTCAAGATAATCCAGTGCGGCTGTGGTGGCTTTGGGTACGTCACGTCGCCCGTCGTACCACCAGTTTTGTTTCAGGCCGTAGTGTTTGCCCGTGGATGGAATGAATTGCCAGATACCGGCGGCCCGTCCGGAAGAGTAGGCGAAGGGTTGGAAAGCACTTTCGACCACGGGTAACAGCGCAATTTCCATGGGCATACCACGGGCTTCGACTTCTTGCACAATGTCGTAAAGGAAAGGGCGGGCACGCTTTGCCACGCGGTCCAGGTAAGGCTGATGTTTGGCGTACCAGTCGATATAGGGGCGAACGAGCCGGTGGTTCTGACCATTTAACTGAAAGCCGCTGCGCAGGCGGTGCCAGAGGTCTTTGCTTTCAGGTTGGCTTTTGGGTTGAGCGAGTGGGGTGATTGCACTGTTGTAATCAGTGTCGCGACGCGCTTCTTCGATTGTCCACGGTTCATCGGTACTGCTATCGGATTCTTGGTTTGCCATCAGCGCCCACCAGGGGGTGGCGGTGTCGGGTACGTAAGGTAGATGTCGGGGATGGTGTCTGGCGGGTGTGTCGTTGGTATCTGTACTGCCGGTTAGTTGTGCTGTTGCGACAGGGGTTATATCGGCATTTGTGTTGGCAATTGTGTCAGTGTTTTCCGTATTGTCAGATTCCTCTGTTTTTGTTAAACCTGTGCACCCGGTTAGTAATAGTATGAGCAGTCCGCAGGTAAGACCAGTAAAGGGTGCAGGGGAAGTTACAGGGTATAAAAATGGAAATGACATATTGAATTTTCTTAGATGGACTTTTAAAGGAATTTAAGAGATACGACAAGCAGTTAGACGATTATGGCAGTAAATGCGTTCCACGTCATGTTATCGGCTGAAGGCGCATGTTTTTTAATCCAGGGTATCTTTCCAGTGACGCACTGTGGCAAAGACCTCTGCGCCAGTGTGTAATTTTTGGCCGGAAAAGCCCTCCGCAGCACGGATAATGCCGGTTTGCTCACAGCGTAAAAAGGGGTTGGTGGCTTTTTCCTCCCTCAGTAATGAGGGCACGGTGGCTTGGCCCTGTTGGCGTTGCTGTCGCACGGTCTGCTGTCGTGTTTGGAGTATGGTGTTATCAGGTTCGGCGATACGAGCGAAGACCAGATTGTCTTCGGTATATTCGTGGGCACAGTAAACCTGGGTATTGTCGGGCAGGGCGGCGATCCGGCTCAGCGAATCGTGCATTTGCTCCGGTGTGCCTTCAAACAAACGGCCGCAGCCACCGGCAAACAGGGTGTCGCCAACAAAAACCATGCCGTGCTCATCAGTATCGCTGGCCGGGTGATAATAGGCGATGTGTCCGGTGGTGTGACCGGGTACGTGCAGAACCTGAAAGTCCGCCGACAATGCCTCGATGTGTATGTGGTCACCTTCGGTCAGTGGCTGGCTGATGTGGGGGATGGTTTCATGGGCGGGACCGTAAACCGGCATGGGCCAGCGGGACAGCAGATCGTCGATGCCACCAACATGGTCCCAGTGATGATGGGTAACCAAAATAGCCACCGGTTTCAGCGATTGTGCGGTGATGGCGGCGATGACTGGCGTGGCATCACCGGGATCAACGATGACTACCTGCGGCAGGTCCGGGTGTCGGATCAACCAGATATAATTGTCTTCAAAGGCGGCGACAGTCTGGACAGTGAGCATGTGTTGATCTTTGTAGGTGGCCATCTGGAATATGCAAGTTTACGTGAATTGCTGCGTACCTGCATTTCCGGGTTATGGGGATTCGACTGGTGTGGTGGTGGTAGAGCAGGTATCGTTACGTAGTATGCTTGTCACGATTTGCCAGCATAAAATTGAGCTCCTCCAAACGTACCTTACACAGTAACTTTTGATAAAACAGTGTTGTCAGACCTTAAAAAACGTATTACCCGTTGGACAAAATGTGAACCTTCGCTGGTGACGCGGCGACGTTTGCGGGCTTGGTTTACCCATTTGCCTGGGCGTTGGTTACAGGCTGAGGAGCGTGCGCAGTTACGGGCGATTTTGCCTACCCTGTTTGGTTATCATCTATTGCAACTGGGTGATGTGTATTCCAAAGGCTGCTTGACCAGTACGCGTATTCCGCATTGCATGGTGTTGGATGAGTGGTTGCAAGATACGCCGCCTGTTGGTGAATGTGCGCGCAACGAGATTCAAGGTTCGCTGGAATGGCTGCCTATTGCCACTGACTCCCTGGATACCGTGGTCATGCCACATGCGTTGGAATTCACCGATGATCCGCATCAGGTTTTGCGTGAGGTGGATCGCGTCCTGATTCCTGAAGGCCATGTGGTGATCCTTGCTTTTAATCCCTGGAGCCTGTGGATGATCTGGCGCATGGTCTTGTGTTGGGGCGGCAAACCACCCTGGTGTGGCCGTTTTATCAGCCAGGCACGGTTGAAAGACTGGTTGCAATTGCTGGGTTTTGACATTGTGGATGCACGCAAATATTTTTTTCGGCCGCCCTTGAGTCACAAAGGTTTGATGCAACGTTTGCGTTTTTTGGATCGCATAGGTCGTCGCTGGGTGCCATTTTTTGGTGCGGGTTATATCGTAGTGGCACGAAAACGCGTGGCGACGCTGACGCCAATCAAACCCCGTTGGCGAGCCGTGCGCCAACCCATTGCTTCGGCAGAGCTGGCAGGTAATTCGCGTACGCTGGGCAAACAACACGTTGTTGACGGAAAGACGTCAGGAGAAACCCGTTGAGAGAAAAATATTATGAGTAAATCAGTAGTGGAAATTTTCAGTGACGGTGCCTGCCGGGGTAATCCTGGTCCGGGTGGCTGGGGAGTGGTGCTGCGTTTTAACGACAGTGAAAAGGAGTTGTATGGTGGTGAAGTGGAAACCACCAATAATCGTATGGAAATGATGGCGGCCATTTGTGGTTTAGAAAGCCTGAAAACCCCCTGTGAGGTGGTATTGACGACAGACTCACAATACGTGATGAAAGGCGCGACAGAATGGATGGCGGGTTGGAAACGCAAAGGCTGGATGACAGCAGCCAAAAAGCCGGTGAAAAATGTGGACCTGTGGCAGCGTCTGGAAAGCGCGCTGAAACCGCACAAAGTGAAATGGTGCTGGGTGCGTGGCCATACCGGGCATCCTGAAAATGAGCGTGCCGATGCGTTGGCGAATCAGGGTGTGGATGAGTTGTAGTCTGCTTTTTGTCAAAATACAGAGGCACCTCTGATCATTCAAAATGTGTGTTCATGAATGATTAGAGGTGCCCCGAAGAGAGATATAAAAAATCATGCGCCAAATTGTTTTGGATACAGAAACTACCGGCCTGGAGCCTGCGCAAGGCCACCGTATTATTGAAATCGGTTGCGTGGAGATCATTGATCGCCGCCTGACCGGCAATCATTATCACCAATATTTGCAACCGGATCGTGAAATTGATGAGGGTGCCATCGAGGTGCACGGTATCAGTAATGCGTTTTTGCAGGACAAACCTCGTTTCGCCGATGTGGTTGGTGATTTTATGGATTTTGTGCGTGGTGCGGAACTAGTGATTCATAACGCGCCTTTCGATGTGGGGTTTTTGAATAATGAATTGAAGCTGCTGGATTGGCCCGATGGAAAAATAGACACAAACTGTACGGTGCTGGATACCTTGGCACTGGCGCGCAAGATGCACCCCGGGCAAAAAAATAATCTGGATGCTCTGTGTAAACGCTACGAAGTGAGGAATGCACACCGTGAATTACATGGTGCGTTGCTGGATGCGGAAATTCTTGCCGATGTTTATTTGTTAATGACCGGTGGGCAGACTGACCTGTTGTTGGCTGGGCGGAGCAATGAGTCTCAATTCAATGCGGGTGAAATACGCCGGTTATCTGGGGAGCGATCACGTTTGCGTGTGGTGCGGGCCAGCGAAATGGAGACAGCAGCGCATGAGGCACGTTTGTTGAGTATTAGTCGCTCTAACGGTGGTATGTGTTTGTGGCAACAAGCGGAAGAAAAAAATTAAGCGATATTTTCAACTCACAGCCTTAACGTGAGTCAGCCCCCATCTGGATTTATACACCCATTTTTCGAAATCTGTTGCCGAGCACGGATGGCACATATGATATCCCTGCCCCAGATTGCAGCCCAGTTCGGCAAGTTTCTCCCAGGCATCCTGGCTTTCAATACCTTCGGCGACGACTTCCATACCCATGTTATGGGCAAGGTCGATGGTGGATCGGACGATCACAGCATCAGATACGTCATTCAGCATATCGATAACGAAAGATTTATCGATTTTGATTTCATTCACCGGGAAACGTTTCAAATAGGCTAACGAAGAATAGCCAGTACCAAAATCATCAACCGATAAACGTACACCCATGGCATTGAGTTGGGAAAGTGTGTTCAATGCGCGATTGGCGTCGGACATAATGGCGGTTTCGGTCAGTTCCAGCGTTAACCATTGTGGTTCTATTTTTGCCTCGGCAAGGGCATGATGTACTGTGTCGATCAAGTCGATATCGTTCAGGCTGTATGCCGAAAGGTTGACTGAAACACCGATGTTGATGTTGCTTGCATGCCATGCCGCGCATTGTATCAGAGATTGTTCCAATACCCATTCGGTTAACGTTTGTATCAAACCGGTTTGCTCGGCGAGCGGGATAAATTTTTCGGGAGAGATAAACCCATGTTCGTCATGCATCCAACGAATCAGTGCTTCAGCACCGGTAATACGACCGTGTTGGATATCAATTTTAGGTTGGTAATACAGTTCAAAGTTTTTGCTTTCAACAGCCTGCCGCAATTCAGATTCCATGGTGAGTTCAAACAGGTTTTCGCTGTCCATGCTTTTGTTGTAGAACACATAGCCCAGGCTCTCACGTTTAGCGTGGTACATTGCTACATCAGCGTGTTGCATGAGCAGTGTGGCTTTATCACCATCACGAGGACAGCGCACCAGGCCGATACTGATGCCAACGGAAAGGTTATGTCCCTCTACAGCAATGGGCTTGTTGAGCGCATTGATTATTTTTTCCGCCACAATGGTGACACCTTCATCATGATCAATGGCGGGGAGTAATGCTGCAAATTCATCACCACCCAGGCGGGCAACGGTGTCTGATTCACGCAATATAGTTTGTAGACGTTCACCTACGGTTTTTAATAACTGGTCTCCGATGTGATGGCCCAAGGTATCATTAATATTTTTGAAACGGTTGAGATCCATCATCATCAAAGCAAATTGTGCTTTATAGCGTGATGCAGTCATTGTGATTTGTTCAAGTCGGTCATAAAACAAGACTCGATTCGGCATGCCGGTCAGTGCATCGGTAAATGCCATATTTTCCAGAGTGCGGTACAGGCTGCTGAGTTCGCCGCTCATGTTGTTAAAATCAGTGGCCAGTTCGACAATTTCGCTATTGCCATTCACGATCACTTTTGTGCCTAACTGGGATTTATCTTTTTGTACCCGTCGCAAGTGATTGGTTAACGTACTGAGGGGGCTTAATGCGGTGCGCTGTAACATGAGCAGGGCGAGTAAAGTCGTGCTCAACATAACGATGACGGCGATGGAAAAAATAAAATTACGAGTGACGGAAAGTTGTTTCCGCAGTTCGGCAATATTGGATGCAAAGGTAAACTTAAAAAGTGGTTGGTTTTGGGGGGTGAACAGGCTGTATTCTGCCAGCAGGATATTTTTGTTGAGCATCTTTGGCCAGTTTGTGGATTGGTAATATACGGTTTTATCGGGTCCGCTCAGCTTTAGTGGTGTGCCCAGGCCACTATCCGCTTTTGCAAAATTCGGGGTTGGGTCAATGATCATCTGCAAATAACCTTTGATTTGCAGACCACCAACCGGAACGATGGCGGCAAGTACAGACCGCATACCGATATGACAGAGCTCTGAATCCGGTTTTAGTCGTGCAGTTTTGCTGCGTTTGGCGATTTTGTCCAAGAGTTTAGTGCAAATGGGTTTGTCACTTGGCAGTGTCGGATCTCCCTTGTTTGACGTTGCGATGAGCCTGAATTCTTTATCATAGATGTACATTTTGATGAGTTTGACGCGGCCGAGAGTGACGAAGGCACGATGAAAGTGTTCATCTAATTGTGGAAGGATGCGTGTGGGGTCTTGGCTGATAACGGCTTGATGAAAGCCGGGAGTGGCTTGTGCATTGAGGCCCAGTTCCACGCTGTTTTGTGCCAGATCTTCAATGATTTCCTGAATTTTGAGTTTTGCCAGGGCGACAAAAGATCCACGTTGATTATCCAGCGCCAGTCGCTGGTAGGCTTCACCCGTGGCCACAGCTAGCACCATACCTAACAGGCTCATGGCCAGTATGATGAGTCCCAGGCTGACGCGCATGGATGATTGTAGTTTGGGCATGATTGCGTTGATTTTTGTCTGGTGACCCGGAGGTTATTCTTGTATGTAGGGGTAGCCTTTTTCCAGCCATTCCCCAAAACCGCCACGAAACCAGTAGATATTTGAGTAGCCGCAGTCAATGGCGATTTTGATAGCCTTGCTGCTGCGGGCACATTTAATACCATTGCAATAAAACAGACTGGCAGTATCTTTTTTACTGATGATTTCGGACAGGGATTCGCAGGTGGTCTCTGTATCCGGCAGGCTGAGGGTGCCTTCAATAAAGCCTTGTATGCGATCACCCTGGATACGAGAATCGAGAATGACAAGTTCGGGAATGTCTTCCGCCAGCCCGATAAGTTCTTCAGCGGTTACTTGAATGACACCATCAATGGATTCTGGTACGGCCGTCGCCCATACTTCTGCCAAAAACACGCTGCTTACCAGGAAAGTACAGAGTGAAATGGCATTTTTTTTGGGGATGATGTGCAACATATATTGGCCTCTGCTTCCTGCGTCGCCCGGCGGAAATCAAACAGGGTTTTTGGCAATACAGCTACAGGGAGTTACGGGGAATAGCGTCAAACACGGGACAAACTTTAGAGAATTAGCGAAATGGTTGAGTGTCGGAGTGGAGGTTATTGCTCCTTGATGGCAGGCCCGACCAATTTGGCCAGGCCTTATGGTGGTTTACTCAGGCGTGCGAATAGTACGATTTGTACCAGTTGACAAAATTGGCTATGCCGTCTTCCACGCTGGTGTTGGGTTTGTAGTCGACATCGGCCACCAGGTCTTCCACATTGGCGTAAGTGTCGGGCACATCGCCGGGTTGTAACGGAAGCATGTTCATTTCTGCCTTTTTGCCGAGACAGTCTTCCAGCACTTTGATGTAGTGCATCAGTTCAACGGGTGCATTGTTGCCGATATTGTAAAGGCGATAAGGGGCCTTGGCTGTACCGGGGTCAGGCTTGTCACCGGACCAGTCGGGGTTGGGCAGGGCGGTATGATCCAGGGTGCGGATTACGCCTTCGACGATATCATCGACATAGGTGAAATCACGACGATGTTTACCGTAATTAAAAACATCGATGGGCTCACCGGCGAGGATTTTTTTGGTGAAGAGAAACAGCGCCATGTCCGGGCGTCCCCACGGACCGTAAACGGTGAAGAAGCGCAGGCCGGTGGTGGGTAGGTCGTAGAGGTGGCTGTAAGTGTGCGCCATCAGTTCGTTGGCTTTTTTGGTGGCAGCATACATGCTCAGTGGGTGGTCCACATTGTTGTGGATGGAGAAGGGCATGTTGGTATTGGCACCATAAACCGAGCTGCTGGAGGCGTACACCAAGTGTTCGACCTCGTTGTAACGACAGCCTTCGAGGATATTCATGAAACCCACGATGTTGCTTTCTACGTAAGAGTGCGGGTTTTCCAACGAGTAACGTACACCGGCCTGGGCGGCCAGGTTGACGACTTTATCAGGCTTGTGCCTGGCGAATAGCGCTTCCATGGCGGGGCGGTCTTCGATACTGATGCGCTCCTCGGTGAAACCAGGATGATCCTTGATTTTGGCCAGGCGGGCCTCCTTTAGCGTGACATCGTAATAATCGTTGAGATTATCGATGCCAATGACTTCTTCGCCGCGCTCTAGCAGGCGTTCAGCCAGACGGTTGCCAATAAAGCCGGCAGTGCCAGTGATAAGTACTTTCATGTTTGGGCCTTGTTATTACAAATGTTCACTACAAAAATAGTCTTTTCAAACCCAGTTGTAATGAAGTTTACAGCCGGTCATCCACTTCGTCGGCTGGCAGGATATGTTTGACGTCAAACAGCACGCAGTCGTTTTTACCCAGAGCACGGATTTCATCGGCAGACATGGCCTTAAACTGATCATGTGCCACAGCCAGAATAATGGCATCGTATTTCCCCTTCGTTAGTGACGGAATGGGTCGGATGCCATATTCGTGTTCCAGACCACTGGGGTCCACCCAGGGATCGTAAATGTCCACGTTGGCGTGGTAGGTTTGAAATTCTTCGATGATGTCGATAACGCGGGTGTTGCGTAGATCCGGGCAGTTTTCCTTAAAGGTAAAACCCATAATCAACACGTTGGCGTCCACGACGTGGATGCGGTTTTGAGTCATGCGTTTTACGACACGTTCTACCACATGACTGCCCATGCCATCATTGATGCGACGACCGGCGAGAATCATTTCCGGCTGGTAGCCGATTTCCTGTGCTTTATGGGTGAGGTAATAAGGATCGACGCCGATGCAGTGCCCGCCCACCAACCCAGGGCGGAAGGGGAGAAAGTTCCACTTGGTGCCTGCGGCTTCCAGCACTTCAATGGTGTCGATATCCAGCTTGTGGAAAATCAGCGCCAGCTCGTTGATGAGGGCAATGTTGACATCTCGTTGCGTATTTTCAATAACCTTGGCGGCTTCCGCGACTTTAATGGAACTGGCCTTGTGAGTGCCTGCGGTGATGATACTGGCATATAAATCATCGACAAAATCAGCAGATTCCGGTGTTGATCCAGAAGTGACCTTCAGTATGGTGGTGACCCGGTGCTCTTTGTCGCCGGGGTTAATGCGTTCAGGTGAATAACCTGCAAAAAAGTCCTGATTGAAATTCAGGCCGGATTCACTTTCCAGTATGGGCACACAGACTTCTTCTGTGGCTCCGGGATAGACGGTGGACTCATAAATTACCACATCGTCCTTGTTGAGTAGCCTGCCAATGGTATGACTGGCGCCAATCAATGGTGATAAATCCGGGCGTTTGGCCGAGTCGATAGGCGTGGGAACGGTGACGATATAAACGTTACAGTCTGCCAAATCGTCCGGATTGCTCGTGTAAGTGAGTTGGGTGGCGAGTTTAAGTTCATCGGCATTGACTTCCAGAGTGCTGTCCTTGCCTGCCTGCAACTCGTCCACGCGTGACACGTTGATATCCAAGCCTTTAGTAGAATAATGCTTGCCAAATTCAACGGCCAGCGGCAAACCAACGTAGCCCAAGCCAATGATAGCAATGCGGGTGTCCTTCAAATCAAACATCTGCTCATCCTTATTTATTATTTAAACGTTACTGGCATTTATTATTGCGTAGTGCCGTTATGGTCGGCCTATGCAGTAATAGTTAAAGCCATCGGCCCGCAGGCGTGTGGGGTCGTACAGATTTCGGCCATCAAAAATAGTGGGTTGTTTAAGTTGGCTTTTGATTTGTTCAAAATCTGGGCTACGGAAGGCGCTCCATTCGGTGACCACGGCCAGGACATCCGCACCGGCCAGAGCCGCCTCTGGGGAATTGACCAGAGTCAGGTCAGTGCGATCACCATAGATGCGTTTGGCCTCATTCATGGCCTCGGGGTCATAAGCCTGCACCCTGGCACCGGCTTCCCACAAAGCCTCCATCAACGTGCGTGAAGGTGCAGCGCGCATGTCATCGGTATTGGGTTTGAAGGCCAGCCCCCAGAGAGCGATGGTTTTGCCTGACAGATCCCCCGTGAAATGTTGACTGATTTTGTTAAACATTACCTGTTTTTGACGGAGGTTCACAGCTTCCACAGCGCTAAGCAATTCGGCCTTGTAGCCAATTTCGTGGGCGGTGCGCTCCAACGCTTGCACGTCTTTTGGGAAACAGGAACCACCGTAACCACAACCAGGGTAAATAAAGTGGTAACCTATGCGCGGATCAGAACCGATGCCCAGGCGTACATTTTCGATATCGGCACCCAACAGGTCGGCAAGGTTGGACAGCTCGTTCATAAAGGTGATTTTGGTCGCCAGCATGGCATTGGCGGCGTATTTGGTCAGTTCGGCGGAACGGATGTCCATACTCACTAAACGATCGTGATTGCGATTGAAGGGCGCATAAAGTTCACGTAATAGTTCGGTGGTTCGTGGATTATCAGCACCGATGACGATACGGTCGGGTTTCATGAAGTCGTCCAGTGCTGCGCCTTCTTTGAGAAACTCAGGGTTGGAGACCACGTCGAATTCCACATCAGTACCACGGTTACTCAGTGCAGTGTTCACGGTTTCGCGGACCTTGTCGGCGGTGCCTACAGGCACTGTAGATTTGTCTACAATCACCCGGTACCCCGACATATATTGACCGATGCTGTTGGCTACGGCCAGTACATACTGTAGGTCAGCAGAGCCATCTTCGTCGGGAGGGGTGCCCACTGCGATGAACTGAAACAGGCCATGGGCCACGCCTTCCTCCGCGTCGGTGGTAAAACGCAAGCGGTTGGACGCGATATTTTTGGCCACCATGGCGTCGAGACCGGGTTCATAAATGGGGATTTCACCGCGTAGCAGCATATCAATTTTGGTGTGGTCAATATCGACGCAGAGCACATCGTTACCGACTTCCGCCAAACAGGTGCCGGTGACCAGACCGACGTAGCCTGAACCGTAGATGGTGACTTTCATGGACGAGTAGGTTTCCTTAGGTTGAGTTGTTTATTATACCGGTTTATGTAAGCACGCTTGAGTTTGTAATAGGTGATATTGCTCAAATCAGCAAGTTTTCCCAAGTTGGCTGTGATCTGATGCATTTTCACTGCGGACTCTATAATAAGATCGAGGCATTATACGGTTGTCAATGGTTGAAAAATAGTATTTCTGGAATCATGCCATCAACATAATATTGGTGATAGTTACTTTTCGCTGGTTTCGCTGGTTAGCATTGAGGAAAGTCACTAGAATGACGGTTTTGCGGCACAACTCATTCCAAGTGTATCAAGTGTTGGTTAATGAATTAATTTTTGGCGGCAATCCTCGTTGTGTGATGCATATTCATCGTAGTCTGAAGAAAAGGATATTACCGACAAGTGGTTAGAATTTTTCGACAATATATTCCCATTCCTTTTCTTGTGCTTGGAGGGGGAGAGTTTTTGCTGCTGATGTCCTCTGTCTATCTGGGGTCGAGGCTCTGGATATTTTCTGGCGGTCCGGAAATCATCCAGCCAAGCATTTTACCCATTTGGCCAAAGGCACTTGTTTTTGCTGCAATCATTTTGTTGGCCCAAGTTTCTATGGGATTGTATCAACGGCGCTTCCGTTTTGCCCTGGTGGGTATGATCTTACGTATAGGTATCAGTCTTGCGGTAAGCGCCGTTACCTTGACCTTGTTGTACTATATCGTGCCAGCTCTGTTTTTGGAGCAGGGCGTCTTGGCATTTAGTTTTTTGGTAGCGGCATTGCTGATTGTTTGTACAAGATTTCTGTTTGTGCGCTCCATGAATCAGGATCAACTTAAACGACGGATTTTAGTGTTAGGTGCGGGTGAGAATGCAGCGCAAATTTCACGGCAACTCCGGCGCAGGGTAGATCAGCAAGGATTTGTGATTGTCGGCCATGTACATGTGCGCGGCGAGCATGATGTGGTGGATGAGTCCCTGGTGATTCGACCGGATGTGACACTGTTGACGTTAACTCAAGAGTTGTATGCCGATGAAATTGTGGTTGCGGTTGGTGAAAGACGACGCAAAAGTTTTCCGGTGCATGATTTGCTCGATTGTAAATTAAGCGGCATTGATGTTATCGATTTGCTTGGCTTTTTTGAGCGTGAAACAGGAAAACTCAAACTGGATATATTAAACCCCAGCTGGATGATTTTTTCTGATGGGTTTAATCAGAGTAAAAGCCTGAATGCGCAAAAACGTATTTTTGACATTATTGTGAGTTTGTTGCTTTTAGGGTTGGCGTGGCCTTTCATGTTACTGGTAGCGATTGCCATAAAAATGGAGGGTAGAGGACGGGGTTCTATTTTTTATCGTCAGATACGTGTTGGACAGCATTGGCAGTTATTCAATGTGTATAAATTTAGAAGTATGCGTGAGGATGCAGAAAAAGGTGGTAAAGCTCAATGGGCAAAGAAAAATGATGACCGGGTCACGCGTGTAGGGACGTTTATTCGTAAAACACGGCTTGATGAGCTGCCACAAATTTTTAATGTGTTAAAGGGCAATATGAGTTTTGTCGGGCCGCGCCCGGAACGACCAGAATTTGTGACGCAATTATCCGAACAAATCCCTTATTTTGCAGAACGACATCGAGTAAAACCCGGTATTACGGGTTGGGCACAGATCTGTTACCCCTACGGTGCATCAGAAAAAGATTCGCTGGAAAAATTACAGTTTGATCTGTACTACATCAAAAATTACAGCCTGTTTCTTGATCTGGTTATTATTTTGCAAACGGCCCACTCAGTTATTGCCGGGAAGGGGGGGCGATGACGCTCACGCGCAGAAAAATTGTGTTGAGTCAATAATCGATGATAGGAGTGGTAACTTTCGGTTACGCGGTGGCGGCATTCGCTTTCCTGATGTTGGCCGTTTTATTGTCTACGGCTTGGCGTGGACGACTGGAAGGCGGCATGTTGCTGTTGGCGTCGGTGTTGAGTGCTGTCTGGGCTGGTGGTGCAGCGTATCAGTCTTCATTGGGGTATCACACCTCATTTTATCTGCTGGCCGCTGAAATATTACGAAATATAGGCTGGCTGGGCTTTCTTTTGTTGATCATGGTCAAGACCCAACAACAACGCATGGCACGTTCGTTGCTGTGGGTTGGGGGTACCCTGATTCTGGTCGTGATGTTGATTTTGGGCTACGTGATTTTGAGCGGGCAGAACATCCAAGCTGGAACAGGCTTTGCGCTACAAGTTTTTCTGTTTTTGATGCTGGCGCTGTTGGGTCTCGTCGTGATTGAGCAGATCTTCCGGAATACTCCTCTGGAATCACGCTGGACGATCAAATATCTTTGCCTTGGGCTAGGCGGGCTTTTTGCTTATGATTTTTATCTGTACTCGGATGCGTTTTTATTGAAAAACATTGATGAGGAAATCTGGGGGGCAAGGGGATATATCAATGCCATTATCATGCCCTTGGTTGCTGTTTCTGCAGCGCGTAATCCGCAATGGTCTCTGGATGTTTTTGTATCGCGGAGTATTGTGTTTCATTCTTCAGCGATGATGGCTGGCGGGATATATCTTCTAGCCATGGCGGCTGGTGGCTACTATATAAAAAATGTGGGTGGCGATTGGAGCAGTCTTGGCCAGCTTGTATTTTTCTTTGGCGCGGCTCTGGTCTTGCTGACCGCTCTGTTTTCAGGGCATGTGCGAGCTCGCTTTCGCGTTTTTTTAAATAAACATTTTTTTAATTATCGCTATGACTATCGTGAAGAATGGTTGCGGTTGATTCAGAGTTTGTCGGAAGCGCGGCTTGACTCACATTTAAAGACAACGGTTATCAGTGCCATGGCAAAAATCGTTGAAAGCCCCAGTGGCATGCTATGGTTGCTACAGGATTCTGGAGACTATCATCTGGAAGCTAGTTGGAATATGCCGGACGAAGTCTCTTTTCAACAAAGTGAAAATATAGCGCTACTGAATTTTTTATCCGAAAAAAAATGGGTGGTGGACCTTGATGAGCTGGATGCGGAATTGGAATCATATCAGGGTTTGGTCGTGCCTCCATGGTTGGCACATTTGTCTGATGCCTGGTTGGTTATACCGCTTTTTATGGGAGATGAAATCCTGTTGTCGGCTTCAGGTGAAGAAACGTCATCTTCTGTCGTTATGGGATTTGTGATACTGGGGCGTCCGCGTGCGAAAATGCAGATTAACTGGGAAGTTCGTGATTTATTATCAACGACGGGGCGTCAGTGTGCAGGATATTTGGCCTTGTTAAAAGCGAATGAAGATCTTGTGGATGCACGACAATTTGAAGCTTTTAACCGGCTTTCAGCCTACGTAGTGCATGATTTAAAAAATATTGTTGCACAATTGTCCTTGATTGTGACAAACGCCAAACGCCATAGAGAAAATCCGGTTTTTGTTGATGATGCCTTTGCCACTGTGGAAAATACGGTGGATAAAATGAAGCGTATGTTGTCCCAGTTGAGACAAGGTCGCGTGGATAGCGGTGACAGTTTTCAGGTTGAGTTGAATGCAGTTCTTGCTGAGGTTGTGGAGGATCATTCCAGAGAACGCCCGGTTCCCGAGTTTATATCCACTGGAAGTGATATGAGTATCATTGCCAATTTGGACCGTTTCTCTGTGGTGATCGGCCATTTAATTCAGAATGCACAAGAAGCTACCGCTGATGATGGGTTTGTGCGTTTAAGTATTTGTCAGGAAGGGGAGCATGCACTTTTACTGATAAAGGATAATGGTTGTGGCATGAATAAATCTTTTTTGCGCGAACGCTTATTTAGGCCCTTTGATACGACGAAAGGAAATGCGGGAATGGGGATTGGTGTGTACGAAAGCCGGGAATTTATTCATAGTCTCGGAGGACAGATGGATGTGCATAGTGCGGCAGGTGAAGGAACGACATTTTTTATTCGCTTGAAGCTTGCAAACAATGTCAAGCAGGCTCCAGGCCGGTTGTCACATTCAACGGTAGATAATTAATTATGGGAAAAACCAAGAAATTACGTCCATTACTTGTTGTTGAAGATGACCCAGGGTTGCAGAACCAGCTGCGTTGGTGCTTTGAGGACTTTGATGTCAGCGTTGCCGGAGATAGAGAATCTGCTTTGCAGGCCATCGAAACGTTGGTGCCAGCTGTTGTCACACTGGATCTGGGGTTGCCACCGGACCCAGCCAATGCTTCAGAGGGGCTGGCGACGCTGGAGGCAATATTAAATAAGGCTCCGTACACCAAGGTTATTGTGGTAACGGGAAATGATGACCGGGAAAACGCGCTAAGCTCTATCGGTATGGGTGCCTATGACTTTTATCAAAAACCCATCGAGCCGGAAATTCTTTCGCTGATTATTGAGCGAGCGTACACACTTTACGAACTGGAAGCAGAGAATCGACAATTGCTTCAACAGTCTTTTTCCCCGTTAGACGGAGTCATTGCATCCAGTCCGCAGATGCTTAAGCTGTGTCGCATGATAGAAAAAGTGGCACCCACGAATGCCTCGACGTTGTTGCTGGGTGAAAGTGGTACAGGTAAGGAAGTTTTGGCAAAGGCTTTGCACCAGCTCAGTACCCGTGCCACCAAAAAATTTGTCGCTATTAATAGTGCTGCAATTCCAGAAACCTTGTTGGAAAGCGAATTGTTTGGTTATGAAAAAGGTGCCTTTACCGGCGCTAATAAAACAACTCCTGGTAAAATTGAATTGGCCGAAGGCGGCACATTTTTTATTGATGAAGTCGGTGATTTACCACAATCTCTGCAGGCTAAAATGTTACGATTCCTCCAGGAGCGTGTGGTGGAACGTTTGGGTGGCAGAAAAGAAATTCCGGTTGATGTGCGAGTGATTTGTGCGACACACCAGAATCTACCGTCGTTGATTGAAGAGGGAAGGTTTCGCGAGGACCTGTATTATCGTATCAGTGAAATCACCCTGGATATTCCACCGTTGTGTGAGCGCGAAGGCGACGTATTGTTATTAGCGCGTGTTTTCCTCAACCGTTTTTCCAAAGAAAACGGGAATGTTTTTAAGGGGTTTTCGCCATCAGCCGTTTCGGCCATGGAAAAACACCCATGGTCCGGCAATGTGCGTGAACTGGAAAATAAAATCAAGCGGGCGGTTATTCTGGCTGAAGGCGCTTTTATCGGGCCGGATGACCTGGAACTTATGGCTGACACTGAGGATACTCCTGTTCTTTCTGATTTGCGGCAAATCAGAGAACAGGCTGAACGACGGGCTATGCTGCGAGCTTTGGCCATTGCGAATGACAATGTGACTCAGGCCGCTGTTATGCTGAATGTTACCCGGCCCACATTTTATGATTTGATGAAAAAACATAAGATAAAATGAGCAAAATGTTATTTTTATGAAAATAAAATCTTTTTTAAAGTATTGCGATGCAAAGGTACTGGGTCTGGTATCCATTATGGTGCTGATGCTTGGTTTTATTGGTGCATGCTCTAAGGTCAGCAGTGACGAATATCTGAAACAGGCTCAGGATAATCTTGAGAAAAATGAATTTCAGACTGCTGTTATTAATCTCAAAAATGCCCTTCAACAAGACACCAAAAATACTCAGGCACGGTATTTATTAGGCACAATTTATATCAAACTGGGTAATGGGGCCGGGGCAGAAAAAGAGCTTAAAGCGGCTCAAAGGCTCGGTTTATCATCGGACCAGCTTGTGATCCCGTTGGCTAGGGCTTATTTATTGCAGGGACAGCCTAAAAAAATATTGGAAGAGTTGAAGCAGGAAGCGGATTTTTCAAAGCTACTTCGTGCGGAAGTCTTTGTATTAAAGGCGAAAGCCCATATGGCGCTTGGTGATCTGGATGATGCGAATCATTTTTTGACTCAGGCACTTGAAGAAGATCCGAAGTCATTGACGGTGCTATTGGTAAAAGCGCGCGTTGCCATTATGCAGGAAGACTTGGTCTTGTCTCAGCAGCTCGTTGATCAGGTCATCAAACGGCAATCAGATAACCTGGAAGCATGGCTGATTGCAGGGGAAATCGCACGTTTAAAGGGTGACTTCGTTACTGCCCGGAAGAAGTACGAAGAAGCGCTGGCATTGGAGTCGACCAACATACCAGCTTTGCTCGGCCAAGCCGGAGTCAGTATTGCAATGGAGGACTTTCAAGCGGCTCTACAGAGCGCTGAACAGATACGGCAGCGTTCGCCGCAGCATCCTCTTGCATACTATGTGCAAGGAGTGGTTTTGTATAAACAGGGAGAGGCAGAAGCTGCTGAGCAAGCTTTGCAGAAAGTACTCAAAGTATCACCAGGACATTTACCCAGCCATCAAATGCTGGGCAGCATTTATTTTACCGATGGACGATTTGAGCAGGCCAGGGTTTCGTTGGAAACAGTCCTGAATGTTTCCCCCAATGATGTTGCCGTGCGAAAATTGCTTGCGGGCACCTGGTTGAAGTTGGGGCGTCCAGAGTCGGCTATTCCGGTGTTAGAAAAAATACTTCCCACTAATGAGGCGGACTCTCAATTACTTGCTTTGCTGGGCAGTGCTTATATGCAAAATAAAGATACTGCCAGAGGGACGGAATATCTTGAACGTGCAGTGGCCCAATCGCCGAAAAATGCCGCGATTCAGACACAATTAGCGCTGGGGCGTTTAGCATCCGGTAAAACCACAGAAGCTGTAGAAGCGTTGGAGACCGCAGTTCAACTTGGGCAGGATGTATTTCAGGCAGACGTTTTATTGATACTCACGCATTTACGCAGCAAAGAATTTAGCAAAGCGCTTGATAAGGCTAGGCAGTTAGGGCTGAAACTCCCAGACAATGCTGTCCCGGACAATCTTGCGGGAGCTGCATATGCGGGGCTTGAGGATTTGCCTGCGGCACGGGAGAGCTTCGAGAAAGCTCTGAAAATTCAGCCTGATTTTGTGCCGGCGGTAATGAATCTGGCGAAACTGGATCAGGCAGAAGGGAATCTGAAGGGGGCCAAAGCCAAGTTTGAACAGATCGTGAAACAGCACAAAGGGCATGTCAAAGCGATATTGGCGTTGGTGGAGATTGCGGAACAAGAAGGAAATCGAACTGAAGCAGACAGGTGGTTAAACCAAGTTCGGGAACAAAATATAGGTGATTTGCAGGTTGGAACACTGCTTGTGCGTTACTGGATGGGGCGTCGTGACTTTATCAAAGCTGTTGATATTGCCCGGGAAGTGAAGGAGAAACACCCTGAAAGTTTTGCGGCACTCAGAGCCTATGGTCTGGCGCAACTGGCATCTGGACAGAAAAGCAATGCGCTTGAGACCTTCAACAGTCTTATAAAGTATTATCCCGACGCTGCAGGAGCACATACTCTGCTCGGCAAAGCTTATCTTGCCACTGGTGATTTTACTTTGGCAGGGCGACATCTTAACAAAGCATCGGGGTTGGATAACAAGTTTGTTCCTGCACAGCAGGCATTGGCCCAGTTAGCGGTTCAGAATGGTGAGCCGGACAAAGCAATGCGTATTGCCAAAAAACTTCAAAAGCAATGGCCGACCCTGGCTGCAGGTTATCAGCTGGAAGGTGATCTCCAGATGCACAGCAAACATTTTTCGACGGCAGCAAAGAGTTATGCTTCGGGATTTGCCAAAGCTCCCAGTGGGGCGCTGGCGGTAAAACATTTTCGGGCAGAAAAGGCGTATCAGGCAAAGAAAGCGGATAAGTCTCTGTTGCTGGAGTGGTTGAAACAAAACCCTCGTGATATCGGGGTGCGCATGATTTTGGCACAGGCCTATACCGGCGAAACTGAAAAACAGCAAGCTGCCTCCGAGTACAAAGAAATCCTGAAATTAAGCCCAAAAAACGTAGCTGCGCTTAATAATCTTGCGTGGTTGTTTTATGAAATGGGTAATAACGAAGATGCATTGAGCTATGGAGAGAAGGCGTATAAGCAAGCCCCAGACAATCCGGCGGTAAGTGACACTTATGGTTGGTTACTGCTCCAGAATGGAAAACCGGAGCAAGGACTGGAGTATTTACAAAAAGCCTATGAAAAAGCCCCGGATGTTGTGGATATCCAGTTTCATTATGCCGTAGCTTTGGAACGCAATGGGCAAGCGCAAAAGGCGCGAGAGGAGCTTGAGATGTTATTAGAGAAACATGGTGATTCTCCTCAGGCCATAGAAGCCAGGGTGTTGTTGTCAAAATGAGTGTTAACACCCTCATTCTCGGACAGACAAGCTCCTAGCACATCAAGCATATTATATTGGGATGACAGGCAGTATCTATTTCGCAATCCTGGTAGGGTTTCTAGTAGAATGGCCTGATGCGCCGAAGTGTTAGTTCAAGTCAATATATTTAGATATGTGAGCATATAATGCTTTTTATTTTCAGCGAGATATTTATGAAAAAAGTGTACGTGAAAGGGGTATTCATTTTTTGTTCAGTCATTTTTATTGTTTTGATTACCGGATGTGCCTCGAATAAATTGCCAAGGCTGGATTCTGCGACATATGCGGGTGGGGCACCCATGTATATTATTGGCCCAGGCGATAATGTGAGTATATTTGTGTGGGGAAATAGTGAATTATCCTCTTCGGTACCAGTGCGTCCTGATGGCCGGATAACAACTCCTTTGGTGGAGGATGTTGTTGCCAGCGGCAAAACATCGACTCAATTAGCCAGGGATATGGAAAAAGAACTCGCACGTTACATAAAAAACCCGGTAGTGACTGTTATTGTAAAAGGTTTTACTGGCCGTTACAGCGAACAAATTCGAGTGATAGGCGCGGCTGCAAAAGCCCAGTCATTACCTTATAAGGAACACCTGACACTTTTGGATGTGATCATTACGGTGGGTGGATTGGCTGAGCTTGCAGACGGCAACAAAGCCAGTATCGCTCGTGTAGTGGACGGAAAGCAGTACCAATATAATGTGCGGCTGGATGATTTGATTCAGGAGGGTGATATCACTGCTAATGTTGACATGCTTCCAGGTGATGTGTTGATCATTCCCGAGGCGTGGTTTTAGAGGTTGTCGGCTTAGAGTGAACCTATCGTTATAGGCATGTATTCAATATTTGCCTGAAATAGTTAAAAAAGCGGACTCAAAATAGCCCTTTCTCGTGATGATTATTTTATTGTCCGAGGGGCTTCGAATTTACGGCATGCAAACGAATTAATCAACAAGGCTATTCATGCAGGAAATTATTCAACAAACACTTAACTATCTTCGCGGGATATGGCGGTTCAGATGGTATGCGATGCTGTTGGCATGGGTGATACCCATTATTGGCTGGGTTGGTGTCGCTAAAATTCCTGACCAGTATGAGGCCAATGCCCGCGTACTGGTGGATACCGATTCCATTTTGCGCCCGTTGTTGCGTGGGCTTACTGTGGAAACCAACGTTCATCAGCGGTTAGGCTTGATGACTCGTACTTTACTGAGTCGGCCTAATCTGGAAAAGGTTGCTCGTATGACGGATCTTGATCTGCAGGCGAAAACCCCAGGTGAGATGGAATCATTGCTGGATGAATTGTCAAAAAAAATTCGGATCAGTAGTGCTAGGGGAGGCAATCTTTATACGATTTCGTACAATCACTCTGACCCGAATATGGCGAAAGAAGTTGTCAGATCATTGTTGACTATTTTTGTGGAAAACACTTTGGGTGATACTCGGCAAGATTCTGATTCGGCACAAAAATTTCTTAGCCAGCAAATAGTGGAATATGAGAAACGACTTATCGAAGCCGATAATCGTATCAAGGAATTTAAACAGAAGAATGTTGCGCTAATGCCACGAACTGGTCAGGATTATTTTGGGCTGTTGCAGGATTCCCGTGTGCGGCTGGAACAGGCACAGCTGGAATTGGAAGAAGCGCTTAATCGGCGAGATGAGCTCAGGCGGCAGCTGGTAGGTGAAGAGCCGGTGTTTGGATTTGGAAATACTGCTAAAAGTGCCAGTCACCCTCTGGATGAGCGCATTTCCAAATTAGAGGGGCGGTTGGATGATTTGTTGTTACAGTTTACCGAAGAGCATCCTGATGTCATTGCCGTCCGAAAGATGCTGGAAAATATGGAAAGTGAACGCGAACAAGACCAGAAGAATCCCCTACCGAGTTTTCAGTCTAACGATCAATCGATGGAACAAAACCCAGTTTATCAACAAACTAAGATTTCGCTCGGGCAAGCTGAAGCGAATGTTATTTCTTTTCAAACCCGAGCTAAAGAATATACTCAGCGGATTGATGAGTTGACCTCGAAAGTTGACACCATTCCGGAAATTGAGGCACAACTTAAGAACTTGAATCGTGACTATGAATTGAACAAAAAGAGTTACGACACATTAATTTCACGTCTTGAATCGGCAAAGTTATCCGAGAAAGCGGAAAGAACAGGAGAAGACGTGAAGTTTAAGGTTGTTGATCCACCGCGAGTGCCGCTGGCCCCCTCTGGCCCCAATCGTTTAATGTTAGATTCATTGGCTTTGTTTGCGGGTTTTGCTTGCGGTATCGGACTTGCGTTTCTTTTGTCGCAGATTCGTCCGGCATTTTATGATCAGCGCACGCTACAAACGTTTGTCGGGGTTCCTGTTTTTGGTGTTGTGAGTCGCTTGTGGACGCCTGAATTACTGCGACGAAAACGTTTGGAGTTTGCTGCCTTTGTGAGTGTGGGCATCATTTTACTCTTCGTATATGGTGGTGTGCTGTTGTTGCGGGATATTGATGTGGAACAGGTTTCATCGCTGACGGAAACTTTGAAGGAAAAAATATGAGTTCTATCGAGCGCATGATGGAAAAGCTTAAGTTGTCGACCTCCAATGGAGGAGCACCGCATAAAGTGGTGGAGCAAGACCCCGTCGGCAGGAGACCTCCCGCGTCTGGCGCAATAGAAAAGCAGCGTAAAGCATGCTCTATCAATATTGATATGAAGAGCCTGGAGAGTGTTGGTTTTAGTGCACCCCTTCAGGATCGTGCGAAACTGGCGGAAGAATATCGCCGAATCAAGCGACCGTTGCTAAGTAATGCCTTCAGTAAAGGTGCCAATGTTATCGAGTTGGGAAATGTGATTATGGTTGCTAGCGCCGTGTCTGGAGAAGGAAAAACATTCAATACCCTCAATTTGGCCTTAAGCATGGCGAACGAAATGGATATTACCGTTCTGGTGGTAGATCTTGACGTACTTAACCCAGCTCTCACGCATTTGCTTGAGCTGGATGAAAAACAGGGGCTCACAGATGTGCTGTTGGACCCTGATGTAACACTTGAGGATGTCATCCTTTCCACTAACATGCCAAAGCTAAAGATATTGCCTGGTGGGCGCAGGCATACACAGGCAAACGAATTACTGGCGAGTGATCAAATGCGCCGGCTGACTCACGAATTGTCGACACGCTATCCTGACAGGATTGTTATTTTTGATGCTCCACCTTTGTTGATGACCAGTGAGGCTAACGTGGTGGCAGGTTTGGTTGGTCAGGTACTGCTTGTTGTTGCAGCGGGAGAAACCACTCAAAGCGCGGTTAAAGAGGCGGTAGCGCTGCTGGACGAACAAAAAGTGATTGGTGTTGTGCTGAACAAATATAAAGGTTTCAACAATGGACAGTATGGTGCTTATTATTGTGCGTACGGAGAGGAGTAGGGCTAGTTCGTGATATTTCTGGTTTTGCACCGGACAAATGATGGCTACATACGATTATGTACCCGGCTTTTGGTGGTTGCTCTGTTGATCTTGATATCTGTACCCGTATTTGCGGCGCAGGTGACGTTTAAGCCCTCCCTGGAACTCAGTGAAACGTATACAGATAACGTAGACCCCTTAAACAACCCAGGCGAAGAGGACTACATCACTGGGGTTACCCCAAACTTTGCATTACAAACTAATGGCAGCAGGTTGAATACTAATCTTGGGGTTACATCGGAAAATTTCTTTTATATGAAGGACTCAAGTCGAAATGCTTGGTACTATGATTTGATGGCTGATGCATCGGCAGAGCTTGTTAAAGATTTCGCTTTTTTGAATCTTGGGGCTAATGGTTATCGACGAGCGATTTCATCTTCTGGTGGATTGGCGCAGAGTAATCACAATGTTGCTGATCCTGCCAACACTTTTACTTGGCTTATCAATCCACACTTCAAAAAGCGTTTTGCTGGGAAAGCAGAAGGGGCCGCTAGCTACTCGCACAAAGAGATACGGAACGACGGACAGGGACTGTCGGATGCGGAAATTGAAGCGGTACAGGTTGGACTTAAGAGTGGTCCTTCTTTTCGGCGTATGACTTGGTCGTTGGATTATTCGCAAGAAACGACAAAAAGAAATGAGGCGAGCAATTACAGAGAAGAGTCCTCTATTGCTCAGATGGATTATCGAGTTTATAAAAAACTGGGCATATTGTTCCATATAGGTAGTGAGTATAGTGATCTCCTTACTGCCCAAAATGGTTCTTATTATGCTGTCGGTATTAAAATTGTGCCGCGCTCAACGCTCCAGATTGATTTGTTGTCCGGGAACCGACGAGACATGGCATCTATCTCCTGGGTATCGACACGCGGAAGCGCGTTGGATATTTTGTGGAGAAATGAAGAAGTCGGCCAAAACCCAGGGAAGTCTTTGCAAGGCACTCTTCTGCTGATTAATCGACGAATGGCTTGGCGTGCAAGTTATCGTGTAGAACGTACCTCAGAACAGAATTTACAGGGCTCGGAGTTAGACACTGAAAATAGCTCGTTACAATTAGATTCTTCACATTCTTCAGAATGTGCTCCGTCCAACCAGGTTTTTAAGCGCAAATACGCACAAACAGGTTTTGAGTACAAAACAGCAAGAAGCCTCATCAGTATTAGTTTAGATAGGGAACGCAGAGAGTTTGATGACAGCGATGATGAAAAGTCGCGCAAAGGTACTTTTTCCTGGAGCTGGCGTTTTGCCACTCGCACGACTATGTTGCTGGAATTCCTAGACTCAAAAAGTGAGTGCTCTGGTGCTGGTGCTGGTGCTGGTGATAAAGATTCTCATGATATGTCGATCGGTTTTTTCCGGAAAATGGGGCGAGGAATGGAAGGCAGTGTAAAAGCTCAATTCAAATCTGGGGATGGCCCACGAAGTTACGATGAAAATAGTCTCAAAGCTGGCGTGAAGTGGCATTTTTGATTTTTATGACGGGCTTGAGCAAGTCCGGTGATACCCAATAACAATCAGTATAATAAATTTACAAATAAAGGAAATCTCTGTCATGAATACCTCCACGATCCTGTGCGTGGTTGGCGCCCGTCCCAACTTCATGAAAATTGCGCCGGTTATGCGCGCCCTGAAAGCATCGGATACCTTGCAACCCTGTCTGGTGCATACGGGGCAGCATTATGATGCGGCGATGAAACATGCCTTTTTTGACCAACTAGATATCCCTGAGCCAGATGTGGATCTGGGTGTGGGGTCGGGGACACACGCCGTACAAACAGCAGAAATCATGTTGCGTTTTGAGCCCGTGCTGGACGAGCATAAGCCAGCCGCTATTCTGGTGGTGGGTGATGTCAATTCCACTATTGCCTGTTCGCTGGTGGCGGCAAAAAAGGGGATTCCTGTTATCCATGTGGAAGCGGGTTTACGCAGTTATGACCGGGAAATGCCCGAAGAAATCAATCGGGTGCTCACCGATCAGATTTCTGATTTACTTTTTATTACCGAATCGGATGCGGTTGCCAATCTTGAGCGGGAAGGGATTGATCGTGATCGGGTCCATTTTGTGGGTAACGTGATGATTGATACATTACGCCACCAGCTTGATAGCGCTACCTTGCCGGAAAAGACCCTGTCCCATGTGGCGAATAGTAAGGCGTTACTGGAAAAGGGTTATGCTTTGTTGACTCTGCATCGACCATCCAATGTCGATGATACCGACATTCTTGAACGTCTACTGAAAACCATGCAAACCATCAGTACTCGTTTGCCCATTGTGTTTCCCGTTCATCCTCGTACCCAAGCTTGTATCGAAAAAGCCGGGCTGGATGATATGCTGAACAGCGCTGCTATTACCCGACTGACTCCGTTGGGTTACAAGGAGATGCTGGGGCTGATGGCGAATGCCCGCATGGTGTTAACTGATTCCGGAGGTATTCAGGAAGAGACCACCGCGCTGGGTGTACCTTGCATCACTCTGCGCGAAAATACGGAGCGGCCTATTACCGTTGAGCAAGGAACCAACACTATTGTAGGCACCAACTCTGAAGCAATTCTGGCGGCTTTCAATGAAACCATGGATACTGGTGGGAAGGCCGGGCAGGTACCGGACAAATGGGATGGTAAAGCCGCCCAACGCATTATTAACGTTATCGAAAACTGGCTTAAACGATAATTGCCGCTCACCATCAGAGATGCCCCTGTGACTTACCATACGATTACCAACTCAATGACTGTGGACGTGGAAGATTACTTCCAGGTTTCCGCATTTGAAAAAATTATTCCCCGCAGTGAATGGGACAGCATTAACGCACGAGTGGAAAAAAATACCGAGCGGGTGCTTGATATATTTGATGAAGCTGGTGTGAAAGGCACTTTTTTCATGTTGGGTTGGGTGGCAGAACGCTATCCGGGGTTGGTGAGCCGTATTGTTGCCGATGGCCACGAACTGGCCAGCCATGGTTATTCACATATACGTGTTGTCAACCAACAACCCCAGGAGTTTTTCGAGGATGTTGTGCGAACCAAAAAGCTATTGGAAGATATGTCCGGTCAGCAAGTGCGTGGTTACCGCGCCGCAAGTTATTCCATTGGCGCGAAAAATCTGTGGGCACTTGATAAACTGAAAGAAGCGGGTCATGTCTATAGTTCCAGTATTTATCCCATCAAACATGATTTATACGGCATGCCGGAGGCACCGCGTTTTTCGTTTCGGCCACGTGGTGATGACGGCATTCTTGAAATCCCTGTGACTACGGTGGAGGTGCTGAATAAAAAACTTCCTTGTGGTGGTGGAGGCTATTTTCGACTTTACCCCTATGCTGTTTCACGCATGGCTATGCGTAGAGTGAACCGGCGTGATGGTCAGTCCGGCGTTTTTTATTTTCATCCATGGGAAATTGATCCTGAGCAACCTCGTCAAAAAGGCATCAGTGCCAAGACGCGATTTCGACATTATCTGAATCTTGGGCGCATGGAAAAACGTTTGAAAAAATTGCTCAGAGAATTTCAATGGGACCGGATGGATAAGGTGTTTCTTGAACAGGATACCCATTCCGGTAACTTAAAAAAATAAGTAACTATTCAGCCTGGTTTTCAAGGGGCAAACTGAGTTACAAAAATAAGATATTGCACAGGAGCAGGATGGGACGTGTCGGAAACATCAATAGAAATAAAAGAACTGGATGGTCAATCTGTACAGCGTTGGGATGCCTTTGTGGCAGCATGTCCTGAAGCCACATTTTTTCATCGGGCCGGCTGGAAAAAAGCCATTGAAGCCGGTATGGGGCATCGTGCCCATTTTTTGTATGCAGAACGTAATGGCATTATCGAAGGTGTGTTACCACTAGGGCATGTTAAAAGTTTCCTGTTCGGGAATGCGCTGATGTCTGCACCTTTCTGTGTTTATGGTGGGGTTGCGGCCCATTCAGATGCGGCGCGGGTTGCACTGCATCAAGCGGCAGAGGAACTGGCGCGTCGCCTCGGGGTGGATTACCTCGAAATGCGTAATGCACAGTTTGCGCAGACGGAATCACCTGAATCACGATTGCCCAATGAAGATTGGCTGGCGAAAGAACTGTATGTGACCTTTCGAAAGGAGATTGATGCCGATGCAGAAAAAAACCTGCTTTCCATTCCACGTAAACAACGGGCCGTTGTGCGCAAGGGTATCAAAGCAGAATTGACCA
>Ga0316203_1000566_pt1 | contig 41570 bp, 37 predicted proteins | sample 6monrhotite_MG_FD_204940 | JGI IMG/M metagenome (GOLD analysis project Ga0316203, IMG submission 204940) | Microbial mat bacterial communities from mineral coupon in-situ incubated in ocean water Damariscotta River, Maine, United States -... | ecosystem: Environmental > Aquatic > Marine >... | reverse complement strand
GCTTTTGCACCGCCTTTAATGGCTCGAAATGCATAAGATTGATCGGAAAATGGCCTGCTTTAACAATGGATTTGGTGGGTCACTTTTAAATGCCAATAGGGGGTCAGTTTTAAATGCTCATTGACACGCATATCATATGCCCGAACGATAGTGCGTCATCTCCGGTGACGAACAGAGTGAACGGCGCATAAGTGTATCACCAAAGTGTACCACCTTGGCTGAAATATATTCTGCAAGCTTGTAACCTTTTAGGAAATATCAGGTTTTAAAAAGTGTGGTGCCCGGGGGCGGATTTGAACCACCGACACGCGGATTTTCAGTCCGCTGCTCTACCCCTGAGCTACCCGGGCATATGGGGAATCTATAGGGGGCCACTTGCGTGGGTGGATGGGTTATAGAAAAAAAGAGCGGGTCTGTCCAGCACTCGTTTGAAAAAAATGCATGGCGGGGAGAAGCCTTATTTTGCATAGGATTTACAGGGGGTTAATATGTGTCGTCTGGTTCTGTTTCAGAGTTATCCACCGTCTCTGCGGGAATCGTGTAGCTGCCTTTTAGCCAGCGCCCTAAATCCACATCGGCGCAACGCCCAGAACAGAAGGGGTGAAATTTGGGCAGGGCAGGGTTTTTACCACATATTTGACAAAGATTATTGCTGTTGGCGGCTTTCATGCCCGTCTCTTTCATGCTTTTCTCTTTCATAGGGACGCACTTATGTCTAGCCTGCAGCCTGTGCGGCGCGTAAATTCTTTCATGAGGTTCGGGTGAGACTTAAGCCATGACGTAACCTCGGCCTGTGCCGTAACAGTGAGGGGAATACCCGGTTTTGCGGCTGCATCTCTTTCCCATTGGCGTAAGAGAGAAAGCGCCGCCGTCTCCGCCGTTGGGGCCGGTTGTGTTTCGGTTAGCATTAGTCGGCTTAGCGGCGCGGCTCCGCCCTTTCGCGCTAGCTCCAGAATGCCAAAAGAAGAAAGGTTACTGCGCTGAATTTGAATAGGGTCTTCTAAAATAAGATTGTCAATCACCCCTAAGAGGTTGCTGACATCAGATTTTTCTGATGATTTATGGCCGGCTGTTCTTTGACCAGACATATTAATGAAATCAATGACGATAAGACCAGACATCCCGCGCAAACGAATCTGCCGGAAAATTTCCCTTGCTGCTTGAAAATTAACCGCAAGCCGTTGTTTTAAAGGGTCTTTATGAATTTTAGAATTGCCCATATTGACATCTATGACGATCATCGCTTCTGTTTGCTCAATGGTAATCCATGCGCCAGAGGGCAGGGGGATGCTTTTATCACAAAGACGATCCAGTTCTTCTTCTACGCCATAGTCTTCAAACAAAGAACAGGTTCCTGTGTGCATTATCATGCGGTCAAGAAGGTCGGGGGAAAATTCTCGCGCCCAATTTTGGGCATTTTTGAGGGTGGCGGGGTGATCAAAAATGATTTTATCGTATTTGCAACTGCCATATTCCCGTAATATTTGTAATAGGCTATCGGGGCCTTGAGAAAGCAAGTAAGGGACTTTCTTTTTATCCCTATTTTCCACGGCGCGCACCCAATGACGAACCAAAAGATCAGATATTTTCCGGATTTCATCATGGGAAAGATGGGCGGCTTCTGTCCTGAGGGTTAGGCCCATTCCCTTAAGGTCAAGGCTGCTTGCGAAGCGTTTTAACTCTTCTCTGCGGGTGATATCTTTAATGCGGCTTGAGACAAAGGCACCTTCGCGGAAGGGGTGTAAGATAAGCGCAGAACTGCTGACCTCAATACGGCTGGTGAGCTTGACCGATTTATCACTGATGGCATCAGCGGTAACTTGAACAATTATTTTCTGGCCTTCGGTGAGCAAGCTCGTCAGGTCTTGGGGTTTTTTCCCTGGACGTTTTGGCAGTAGACTGAGGGGGAGAAAGCCCGTCAGGCCTTGGCCCAAATCCACGAAGGCTGCCTGAAATTCTGTACTTAGAGACGTAATTCGACCAACATAAATAGCCCCGATAAGACTGGGCTTATGATCACGAAACAGGCGGATTTCAACGGGACGCGCTTTTTGCATATGAGGTAGGCGGGCCATATGCGCAAGACGGGTTTCCCCGATGGCCGAATTAATGAGTATGTCACTTGTTGAAATTTCCTCAGGCAACCCCGTTCCCCCGTAACATATTTGTGGTTTCGAATAAGGGTAGCCCCACCACATTACTGTAGGAACCACTGATCGACTTGATAAAACTTGCCGCCAGACCCTGTATGGCATAGGCACCGGCCTTGCCTTGCCATTCCTTATGACTGAGATAGGCCGTGATCTCCCCTTGGCTGAGCCTTTTAAAAGTAACGCTTGTCATCACTACGCGCGTTATCTGTTTGCCATTTGGCAGGATCAGTGAAATGCCGCTGTAGACCTTATGACGCCGTCCAGAAAGCAAGGCGAGAAATTTACCGGCCTGCGCCGTAGTTTCTGCTTTTCCAAGAAGGCGCCGGCCCAAGGCAACGACTGTATCGGCGGCGAGAATAAAATGGTCGGGGTAATCCGCTTTAAGGCAAGCGGCTTTCGAGGCGGCTAATCTTTCGGCTAATTGGCGTGGGGATTCTTGTGGGTAAGCTTGCTCATCAATATTCGCAGGAATAATTAAATCAGGCGTAATGCCGATCTGCGCCAAGAGATCCCGCCGCCGGGGTGAGGCGGAGGCGAGAATAAGATGATGTTTTATTTTTAGTGATGAGGTCATGGCTGCAAATTAACCGATCTCGAACGGACTTGTAAGCCGAAATCGTCATAGGATACGAAACAGGCCCGCACTTATTTAAAGCGGTAAGTTATTCTGCCTTTTGACAGGTCATAGGGTGTCATTTCCACAAGCACCTCATCACCAACCAAAACACGGATACGGTTTTTTCGCATTTTTCCCGCCGTATGACCAAGAATTTCATGATCATTTTCAAGTTTTACGCGGAACATTGCATTGGGCAGTAATTCGGTTACTGTTCCGCGCATTTCCAAAAGTTCTTCTTTGGCCATAATGGCTCCCTGTTAAAAAAGTCTATGAGCAGATAAATAGCCCAAACCACAGATTTTTCAAGACATTTTCTTATTATTTGGCGTTTAAAGAAAAAATCATGGTGGTGAGGAAAAAGGCATCAGAAAAATTTTCACGAAAAAGTAAAAAAAATGACCCAAAATCGAGCCATTTTTTCTGAAAAATATATTGTATTTTAGCGACGTTTTTTGTTATCCGAGACCTCTTTAAAGGCTCATAGTGAGCAAAATCATAGGATCGACTCTGGAACGCGTGTCACCAGCAGCGTATGTCCCATAATATTGCGGATCAGCTGCGTGAAAAGAAACGACTTGGCATGCGCCCCATCTTCAAGATCAATGGCATTAAAGTCAAAAGAACCACCGCCCATGGCGTTTTTTACGGGCGGTTAAAAATAGGGTAAAACCAAAACCGAATAACGTCATTGTGCCGGGAGATGATACCTGAACGGCAGGTGGTGGTGATGATACCGGAACGACAGGTGGTGATGATACCGGAACGACAGGTGGTATAGCTAGGGCCGATTGAACCACAACATTATCAAATTGCAGCCAATTGCCAGATATTTCTCTCCAGGAGGCTTGCGTGATACCCTGCCAATTAAAATTGAACGTCTCAAGACCGATTATACTACTTAAATTAACCAGTTTTACGACCGTGCCGCCTACCTCATAGAGCCCCGTGACTTGGATGGTTTGTGAGGTCAGAAAATTAAAAAAATCAGCAAAATCAATAGAGATGAGATCAAAGGCATTGCCATTTATTTGGGTGAGGGTCGTTGTGGAATGCGCTTCATTATGGGCGAAAGTCACGCCGCCCGGGTCGGCGTTATAGGGACTGGTGGGCCCCCGATGAAGAATGCAAGTCGATACATTTGCGCAGTCATTGAAAAAATTAAATCCTTTTGAATCTAAAGAATTGCCACTATAAGACGCGGTGACTTCTGTAAAATCAATGACGGTTGCCTGAGCTGGTGCCAGACTGAATAACAGGCCCATGGCTGTGCAGAAAGATATCAGAATTTGTTTCATCATGATGGTCACTTTTTATTACTAAAATATTCATATACTATGTAACATATTATCGTAATTAATGTTAATTATTTATTAGACTTTAGGGAAATAATTAACATCAAAGCGTTTCTTGATATTTAAGGTAATCATATCACGGGTTTGGCGAAAAGAAGACATAATATTTTCGCGGTTGCCGGTGACAGCTGTGGGGTCTAGCGTCGGCCAATATTCCACGCGGCAATCTAATGTTCGGGTCAGGTCAATGGCTTTATGTTGTGCTTCCGGGCTCAAGGTCACGACCAGATCAAACGAGCTGTCCATCAGGTCTGCAAATGTTTTGGGTTTATGGCCTGAAATATCAAGGCCAACCTCCTCCATAACGGCGATGGCAAAGGGGTTGGCACAGTCTTCCTCGGATCGAATGCCGACGCTATCGGTGAAAATTTTATGGCCGCAGTAATATTTGACCAAGGATTCTGCCATGGGAGAGCGCACAGCATTAAAATTACACATAAAAAGAACGCTTTGGGGCAAGGGTAAGTTATTGGACGTGATATCTGATGTGATATCTGACGTCACATTGTCGCTAAAAGAGGCGGGGAGAACGACATTTGCCATCTGTGATTACCTAATCTGTAAGACACATATTAAGGTAAACAGGCGGCGTGCCGTGTGGAAATCCATCTTTACTTTTTCCGACAGCCTTTCCTGCAATATCTCGGAGCCTTCATTGTGAAGGCCCCGGCGGGCCATATCAATGGTTTCGATTTGTCGCGGGCTTGCGCTTTTGATGGCCACAAAATAGCTATCACAAATATGAAAATATTCCTTGATGGTTTTGCGCAATAGGGTAAGCGGTAAGGCAATGATAGAGAGCCTATCGGTCTGCGACGTGTCGTGGGCAGAATAAATGTCCATGACGAGGCGATTCTCTTCCATGCGCAGGATAACCCGAAAGGGGCCGGCATAATCATCGGGCAGTGCGACCAGGGGTTGATAGGAATTATTTTCAAGCAAGTCAAAAATAGCAACGCGGCGTTCATGGTCAATATCCGCATTCCGTCGAATGATGGTTTTTTCATCCAACTCAATATGGCAGATACGATATGTGCTGCCTGTGTCGCTCATGGTGTCACAACCCTTATATCATTTTTTAATCTGATCCCAATGGCCCAGTATTTAATGTGATCCATTGGGATCATTATGTAATCTGATCCCAATGGCCCAGTATTTAATTTGATCCATTGGGATCATTATGTAATCTGATCCCAATGGATCGGGCGTGTGCCTGCAATCCTTCTTCTTCGGCAAGGCGCATTGCGGCCGGCCCGATCTTACCGAGACTTTCCGCAGAACATTCTATCAGGCTATTCCTTTTCATAAAATTAAGAACGCTCAATCCAGATGAAAAACGTGCGCTTCGGGCTGTCGGCAGCACATGGTTGGGGCCGGCCATATAGTCGCCAATAGCCTCCGGCGTATAGCGTCCAAGGAAAATGGAGCCCGCATTTCTGACATGTTTTGCAAAGTCGCGTGGGTGATCAATGGCCAGCTCCACATGCTCCGGGGCGAGTTGATTGATGAGGGGAATGGCTTCTTCAAGGCGATTAACAAGGATGACGGCCCCATAATCATCCCAACTTTTTCGGGCAATATCTGCGCGGGGAAGGGTCGTAAGATGATCCAATATGGCCTCGCAGGTCGCCTTGGCAAAGGCTGCGTCGTCCGTGATAAGGATGGATTGGGCAACTTCGTCATGTTCGGCCTGGGACAGCAAATCCATGGCGATCCAGCGCGGATTATTTTTGCCATCGGCAACCACAAGAATTTCCGAAGGGCCAGCGATCATGTCAATGCCAACAGTACCAAAAACCTCGCGCTTGGCCGCCGCTACATAAGCATTTCCCGGGCCAGTGATAACATCAACGGGCGCAATGGAAGCCGTGCCATAGGCAAGGGCGCCAATGGCTTGCGCGCCGCCGACCTTATATATCTCTGTCACGCCCGCATGTTCCGCTGCCGCAAGGACGAGGGGGTTAAGATTGCCATCAGGCGCGGGAACAGTCATGACAATCCGTTCTACGCCGGCGCATTTGGCCGGTATGGCATTCATTAAGACAGACGAGGGATAGACGGCCTTGCCGCCGGGAACATATAGGCCCGCAGACGACACCGCTGTCCAGCGGGCGCAGAGCGTCACGCCGCAAGAATCGGTAAAGCTATCATCTTTTGGTAAATGGCGGCGGTGAAAAACCTCTATACGTTCCGCGGCCATTTGTAAGGCCGCCAACAGCTCAGGCGAGCAGTTGTTTTTTGCCGTGTTAAGCTCCTCTGGGCTGACCCTTATGGTGCTGGGGGTCACGTCAAGACGATCAAATTTTTTGGTATACTCAAAGAGAGCGTGATCGCCCCGATCTTGAATGTCTTTCAGGATGGCGCGAACCACATGAGAGACATCCCCGTCGCTGGCCCGTCTTGCGTTCAGGAGCGTGATAAAATCCTGCTCAAAATCTGTATCCGTTATATGTAATGTCGTTACCATGAGCTGATTACTTCACGTCATTTCGGTTGGCGATATTTTTCAATATCTCGCTAATTTCATCATTACGGATTTTAAAAGCAGTTCGGTTCACAATGAACCGAGAGGTAATATCTATTATCTTTTCAATCTCTACCAAGCCATTGGCCTTGAGGGTATTGCCTGTACTGACAAGATCAACAATACGTCGGCACAGCCCAAGGCTGGGGGCCAATTCCATCGCGCCGTTCAGTTTAATACATTCGGCCTGCACGCCCCTTTTGGCAAAATGCTTGCGGGTGAGGTTGGGGTATTTTGTCGCCACACGAACATGGCTCCAACGGCTTGGATCATCGCCAATACTCAGAGATTCAAGTTCGGCCACGGACAGGCGGCAATGGCCAATATCAAGATCAAGAGGGGCATATATCTCGGGATAGTCAAATTCCAGCAAGACATCGTTTCCCGCAACCCCAAAATGGGCCGCGCCAAAGGCCACAAAAGTCGCCACATCAAAACTTCTGACGCGAATGATCTTGATCAAGGGATGATTGGTGTCGAACGTCAGTTTGCGGGATTTCGAATTATCAAAATCTGGTTCTGGTATAATGCCGGCCCCGCGAATGATGGGCATGACTTCCTCAAGGATACGGCCTTTCGGCAGCGCCATGATCATGGGTTCTATATTTGTTTCTGGGCCAGATTTTGCACCAGATTTTTGGAAAGACACCTTGACGTAACTCCTGAATTTAAAAATATCAACTCGTTGTACGAAATTGCGGGCTAACTATCCAGTGTAGAATTGATGTTTTTAAAGTTTTTCATCCTGTAAGGCATCGAGTATTTCATGTTTGGGATGGCATTTCGCGGGCCATGGCTCTCCTATATCTTGCATATGAGCTGAAATCATTTCACATTCAAGGCGGATAACGCCGTCGCCTGAAAATATTAAATCCACCAGAAAAGCATTTTTTTCATTTTTTTGGGCCTCAATAGACAAAAGCTCAAGGGCCAGATCTTTTGAGGTGATGGTAATATTCTGACTGTGAATATTTAGGATCTCATCAAAATGCAGGCCTGTGCGAATACGGCTACAGTTCAGATTTTTAGCATGATTTTCATCAGGAATAATATTGTCCGTTTCAGCGCATCCTGCTTCCCAGACAAAACGATTTAACATGATGACAAACTGCCTAGCTTGGCTTTGATAGGACATATCCGCCATCTTGGTAATCGCATCTTGAAGATAGGCTGACAGGATCGTAATATCTTCAATATCTTCTGCTTTAAGCTTTAGGTTTTTCATGGTGTTTCACCCGAAATTATTTAGTGATTATTCGTGATATATCTTATTTTTCCCGGCTATTTTTATATATTGGCCGCGTTTTCCCGTGATATTTTAGCGCCGCAGGCCCCAAGCTTCTGTACGAGACGTTCATAGCCACGGTCTAGATGGTAAATTCGGTTTACTTCTGTTCGGCCTTCTGCGGCAAGACCCGCGAGCACCAATGACATGGAGGCGCGAAGATCCGTTGCCATGACCGGCGCCCCTAATAATTTATTGAGGCCCCTCACGGTTGCGGTCGATCCATTGACGGTGATATCTGCGCCCATGCGGCAAAGTTCGGGCACATGCATGAAACGATTTTCAAATATGGTTTCTGTGATAACGGATGCGCCATCGCATAATGTCATCATGGCCATCAGCTGCGCTTGCATATCTGTTGGAAAGCCAGGGTAAGGCTGGGTGACAGCATTGATTCCGATAATTTTTCCTTGCGCGCCTAACTGCGCGATGAGGCCGCGATCTGTTTCGGTAAAAATAAGTCCGGCGCGTTTTAAAATATCCAGAGATCCCATCATAACCTGAGGGAGTTTTTGGCCGATAAGTTCTAATTCGCCGCCCGTCATGGCCGCCGCCGCCGCGTAGCTCCCGGCTTCTATTCTATCAGGCATGACGGTATATTCGGCGGCATGCAGGGCAGGAACGCCAATGACGTTAAGGCGTGATGTGCCAATGCCGGATATTTTAGCCCCCATGGCCATAAGGCAGCGGGCAAGATCCGTGATTTCTGGTTCCTGAGCAGCATTCTCGATGATGGTTGTGCCGCTCGCGAGGCAAGCCGCCATAAGAATATTTTCCGTAGCACCCACCGAAATCATAGGGAAATGCACTGTGCCGCCAGTGAGTTTCCCTGATGCCCGCACATAGCCGTCCTTCAATTCAATGACAGCGCCAATATCTTCGAAGGCCTTGAGATGAAGGTCAATGGGCCGATTGCCAATAGCACAGCCACCGGGAAGAGAGACGATGGCCTCCCCCTCCCGCGCCAGCAATGGCCCGAGAACCAAAATGGAGGCCCGCATTTTGCGCACCATATCATAGGGCGCGGTGCTGCTGGTAATATGTCCTGTGGCAATGGTCGCCGTCTGTCCGCTGCCAATGTCCCAGCCTTCTTCCTGGTAAGATATTTCGCTGCCAAGTTCGTTAAGAAGACTGGCCAGGGTTTTAATATCCGCAAGATGCGGGAGGTTATGCAGGGTCAGGCTTTCTTTTGTCAGAAGGGCCGCGCACATCAACGGAAGCGCCGCATTCTTGGCGCCGCTAATGGGGAGTTGGCCTTCTAATCTATGGCCGCCTTCAATAACAATTTTTTCCATATTTCACTCAATTTCATGACAGGTAATTTATAGTTTAGCCACCGGAATTATAGTTTAGCCCCCGGAATTATAGCTTAGGAAGAGTGACGCCCGTTTGCCCCATGTATTTCCCGGACCGTGCATTATAGGAAACTTCGCAGGGTTCATTTCCTTCGAAAAACAGGAATTGGCACGCGCCTTCATTGGCATAAATTTTAGCAGGTAACGGTGTTGTATTTGAAAATTCCAGGGTTACATGCCCCTCCCAACCGGGTTCTAAGGGCGTTACATTGACAATGATGCCGCAGCGCGCATAGGTGGACTTGCCAAGGCAGATCACTAATACGTTTTCTGGAATGCGGAAATATTCAACCGTGCGGGCCAAGGCAAATGAGTTAGGCGGAATGATACAGACGTCGCCAGGCCGGTCAACAAAGCTTTGCGGCGCGAAGTTTTTGGGATCTACGGTCACGGAATCAACATCGGTAAAAATTTTAAATTCGCGCGAAACACGGGCATCATAGCCATATGAAGACAAGCCATAAGATATGACGCCGTCCCGCTTCTGACGATCTTCAAAAGGCTCGATCATGCCTTCATCCTGTGCTTTTTGTCTAATCCACTTGTCTGACATGATAGCCATATGATTTGAGATCCTTACTTGTCATAATGTGTTGCGTGCATTTTTGTAACCCAGAATGGGCCTATCTACAAGCCCGGAGGGACGGGAAATTATTCTTTTTCAACATGTGGATTTATCTTAAGGGGCGTTTGCGTTTGCGGCGTCGGCGGGGGGGGAGCCTTACGCCGCTTTAGATTATCGCGCAGAGCTTGCGCTAACCGATCCTGCTTGTCCTTTTGTTTGTCTTTTTTATTCATTTTTATGGCCCTAGCTGTGCAACCTTGTTGGTATCTTTATGATATTACAGTTATATTTAAGGCAATCTAAGGGCAATTACGATGAATCGCAAATTATTCCGCAATAGGACTTGCACGAGGATAAAAGCTGTGGCATCTTCCGCGCCATTCTGACAGAGGATAAGGCCAATGATTTCTCTGTAAGATCTTCACTTAGGCCCATGAAGTCAGGGCCGCTGTAGCTCAGTGGTAGAGCGCGTCATTGGTAATGACGAGGTCGGAAGTTCGATTCTTCCCAGCGGCACCATTATTTTTTCATACATAGCATAACCTCATAGCTGCGGAGGGGATGGGCCAGTTTTGGGAATGATTATTTTAATAAATATCAAGAGAGGTGACGATACCCTGACCGAGAAGCAGGTGGATGATATTTATGCTCATATTTTAAAAATTTCCCGTGATGCCTATGATGAACAGCAACATAAAATTAAGTGATCTTCCTATGAAAGAAAATTTATGCCGATAAATAAACGTTATGTCTTAAAATTGACGTCGCCAGATGCCGCAGGTCTGGTCGCGACCGTTGCCAGTTTTCTCGCGGAACAAGGTGCCTTTATAACGGAAGCTAACCATCATACAGAACCACGTTCTAAAAAGGCTTATCTCAGGTTTTCCTTTCATGATGCGGGAAATGGTCTGGCGGATATTGAGGCGTTACGGTCATCGTTTGATCCCATCGCATGTCAGCTTGGTGCGGCGGCTGATTTTCATGATATGTCGATTCATATGCCGATCGTCATTGCTGTATCAAAGTTCGGCCACTGCCTTCAGGATATTTTGCATCTTTGGAAGGCAGGGATATTGCCGGTGGACGTCCGGGCGGTGATTTCAAACCATGAAGATATGCGATCCTTCACAGAGTGGCATGGTCTTCCTTTCCACTATCTTCCCATAACCAAAGACACTAAACCTGAACAGGAAAGTCAGATTAAGGCTATCATTGAACAGAGTGGGGCGGAACTTTTGGTGCTGGCCCGATATATGCAAATATTATCCGAGGATATGTGCCGCCATATATCGGGCCGCGCCATAAATATTCATCATTCTTTTTTGCCAAGTTTTAAAGGAGCAAAACCCTATAGTCAGGCCTATGATAAAGGGGTGAAGATGATCGGCGCGACGGCTCATTATGTGACAAGTGACCTTGATGAAGGGCCTATTATTGAACAGGCTGTGGAAAGGGTGGATCATTCCATCTCATCAGAAGAATTAATAAACATCGGGAGAAATACAGAGGCCGTTGCCTTATCCCGGGCGGTGCGATGGCATGCCGAGCACCGCGTTCTGTTGAGCGATCACGGGACGGTGGTGTTTCGATAGGAACATTATTGGGACAATGATTTATTTGTCATAAAGGCACGCTTTTCATGATGCGGCTTAATTTTTCAACCAATTCGGAAACATGAGATTCCTGATAAATAAAGGGTGGTGCCAGTAAAATATGCACGCCGCTCATGCCGTCCGCTGTCCCGCCGCCGGGATAGCAGATAAGGCCATTTTCCATGGCACTTTGTTTTATTTTTTGGGGAAGTCCAAGTTCGGGACCTGGGGGAGTTTTTTTGTCTTTATCTAGGGTCAATTCCAGGCCTATGAATAATCCCCGTCCTCGAATATCACCAATATTGGGATGGGAACCAAAGGTGTCCTGTAGATGAGACTTGAGTAAACTTCCTGTGGACTGTACATTTTTAAGAAGATTTTCTTGTTCCAAAACCTCCATAACGGCGACGCCTGCCGCGCAGGCTGTTGCGTGGCCTACATAAGTATGTCCATGGTCAAAGGAGCCGAATTTCTCCACAATGTCATCATGAATAAACCCTTGGCAAATAACGGCCGCCAGAGGCTGATACCCGCCGCCGATGCCTTTGGCAATTGTGACGATATCAGGTTTGATATTTTCTTGTTCGAAGGCAAAATATGTTCCAGACCGACCACATCCAGCCATGATTTCATCCATAATCAAGAGCACATTATATTTATCACATATGGCGCGAATCTTTTTAAAATAACCTTTCACCGCAGGAACGCATCCCATTGTGGCCCCGACGATGGGTTCTGCGATAAAGGCGGCAACATTTTCTGGGCCGGCTAATAATATTTCTGTCTCTAGCGACTGGGCGCATCTTTGGGCATAATCTTCTGTGGTTTCATCTGTATTTTGGTAGCGGTAGGCATGACAAGGCAAGGCTTTTGGCCAGTTATGCAACAGCGGGAGATAATTTTTTTGCCGCGCCGGATTACCGCTTAAGGATAAAGTTGCCAGTGTATTGCCATGATAACTTTGGTGCCTGCTGATGAAAATGCTTTTGCGCTTCTCCCCTTTGGCCACCCAATATTGACGGGCGAGTTTTATGGCTGTTTCATTGGCTTCTGAGCCGCCAGAGAGAAAATAGACGCGTGCCGATTCATCCCCAAATCTTGTCGCAAGCATTTGGGCGAGTTTTTCTTGCGGTTCATTGGTAAAAAAGGCCGTATGGGCAAAGGCAACCTTGTCGAGCTGCGCTTTCAAGGCTTGAATAACATATTTGTTGCCATGTCCCAAGCAGGAAACAGCCGCGCCGCCGCTGGCGTCTAAATATTGCTTTCCCGTTTTATCGTAGAGATAAACGCCTTCTGCTTTTACAACCTCGGGATAGCAATGTTGAGGGGCGCGGTAAAAGACTTGACCCATAATATATCTCCATAATTCATCAATTCATGATCCATAACGTTTCGTATAAATCAAATCGAAAATATTGTCTACGGAACAGTCGTTATGGGCGCCTAAAATTTCATATGCCTCAACGAGCCGTGGGATAGAGGAGAACATCTGGCGCATGCGCTCCAAGAGGTGGATTCAAGGGACAAAGACCGCAGAGATATTCCTGCAGCATCGTATCTTGCCATATTATGTGGGTTCTTCTTATTTTGGGTTGTTACGAGCTTTTCTTATATAGAGTTTTTCTTAGGGCTTTCCTATAAAAGTTAAATATATTAAATAGTTAGCCAATATTTATTTTATTATTTTTAGCAAAATTATATTGCATAGATCAGAATGATACCTATATTTATATGAGAATAAAATAATGTTTTATGTATTAAAGATTGTATTCAAAATGATTGTAATAGCGTTTGTCAGAGGCTCAAAATAAGATGTCGAAACAGGTGGTCGCCATCACAGGCGCGACAGGGTTCATGGGCCGTCATGTCTTAAAAGCGGTTCATGATGCCGGTTATCGGCCTGTTGCGGTGGTCAGGAATAAAATAACGGCCCGAGATATCTTGCCGGATTACATTGAAATACGTCAAGCTGATATGATTGATCTGACCCAAGTAACGGACGCTTTTCGCGGGGTGCAGGCCGCCATACATCTGGCCGGCATGGTGTCGGTGAATAAACGTGACAATGACGCTGTTTATCGGACGAATGTAAAGGGGGCAGAGAATTTTCTGAGTGCGGCGAAAGATGCCGGTGTGAGGCGCATATTATTCACCTCGACGACGTCGGCCGTGGCCGCGCTTACCCGTGATCAGCCCCATTTTCCCCATGATGAGACGGCGGGCTTTAATCTTGCCTGTGAACCTGTGGCGTATATTCAGGCCAAGCGGGCTGCCCATGACAGGGCCTTGGCAGCGCGCGCAGAGGGCTTGCCGGTCGTGACGCTCAGTCCCAGTTTTGTGCTGGGGCCAGATGATATCAATGGCAATACCAGTGAACTTATTGAAGCCGTGCGCAAAAAAGGCCTGCCCGTTTGTCCCTACGGCGGCGTAAATCCTATTGACGTAAGGGACATCGCACAGGCTTATGTTGCTGCGCTGCAACATGCTGATCCGGCCCCTCACTATATATTAGCCTCCCGCGAGAATGTGACGTTGAAAGATTTTATAGGGCGTGTGGCTAAATTAGCCGGCGTCTCCCCGCCGCGCATCTCCCTGCCCAACGCGCTCACGCTACCGATCGCGGCAGTGATAGAGACAATATATCCTGCCGGCGCCTTGACGGCTGCGGGGACGCGTCTGGGCAGTTATTATTGGTATTTTGATGCGGCATTGGCTCGCCGCGATCTTTCCCTTAACTGCAGGCCCCTGAATGAGACATTGGAGGCCACTTTACATTGGCTCATGGATAAAGAGCGGGCAAAACTCAAAAAATAAACAGGAATTGACATGAAAGTATTATTAATTAATCCGCCTTGTGGTGTGCGCACGATTGGCCTTAAAAATTTGACTAAGATTGAACCGCTTAATCTTGAGCTTTTGGGGGCCATGCTCAAAGGACGCCATGAGGTGCGGCTTGTGGATATGGAAGTGGCTCCAAAAGACCTGAGCCGGGTTTTGGTGGATTTCAAGCCAGATATTGTTGGCGTGACGTCCGAAGTGGTTCATGTTGAAACAGCGAAACAGGCCCTTAGCGTTGTTCGCCTGAGCGCGCCCAACTGCCTTACCGTGGTGGGCGGTCATCATCCGACCGTTTGGCCACAGGATTTTCTCGACCCCAGGATTGATTTGATCGTGCAGGGTGAAGGTACAGAAACCTTTGCAGAAATTTGTGATTCCTATGCGGGCGGGGCCACATCTTTCACCCATATTGCGGGCTTAATGATCAGAGACGCAGATCGATTGGTGGCTACTGCCCCACGGCCTTTGCCGCGTAATCTGGATCATCAACCCATGCCGGATCGTAGCCTGACCAAACGTTACCGGTCTCGATACTATTATTTGTGGGAAAAAAATATTGCGGCGGTGCGCAGTTCGGTTGGCTGTAGTTTTCCCTGTGTTTTTTGTTCTCCGCGCATATATTCAAAAGGTGGTTTCATTGCCCGATCTCCTGAATTATTGATAGAGGAAATAGCCGGACTTGAGGAAGATTTCATCTATCTGTGTGATGATCATGCTTTTCACGATCCGGAACGTATGCATAAGCTTGTCGATATGATCTTGTCAGCCGGGATTAAGAAACGTTATTTCACCTATGCGCGCGTCGATTCAATTGTAGCGAACAAAGACCTTTTTGCCCTATGGGCCCGCGCAGGCTTACAGCTGGTCATGTCGGGACTGGAATCCCTTGATTATGAGGCCCTCAAACGCACAGGAAAACGAGTGGAAAAAGGGCAAGATGTGGAAGCCCTGAATATTCTTGGCGACCTTGGTATCGGCATGAGCGCAGGATTCTTGGTAGAGGATAATTTTACGCCCAAAGATTTTGCCTTGATTGATGACTTTGTCAAACAGCATCCGGCGATTATCCTCACCGAATATACGCCGTTGACACCGCTTCCCGGCACGCCGCTGCACCGCAAGGTGGCAGATGATATTATTACTGAAGACCGCCAATTCTATGATCTGCAACATTTTTTGATGGCCACAAGAACGCCAACAAAAGATCTTTACCATATGATGCGCGGGGCTTATGGCAAGGTTGTCTTGCGGGCCTTTATCCGCGTTGGTTTGTGGCGTCCCAAAAACTGGTCATGGCATTATTTTAGAATGGTCAGAGGTCTCATTCGTAATTTTTTCGCCCTCGGCCAAGCGCATGAGGTGATCAACTCTGTGGTACGCGCCGAGAATAAGGCAGGCGGATCATGATGGCGGATCACGGCCGTCACGCCTCAGACTGGCAAATCATATATTTGGGCTGGTCTGGATTCCATTTCCATCGGCATGATGAGCCGCATATTTTTATTGATCCGCCAAAGGGGACGTGTTTTCCTCAGGATGCGGAGATCACCATATTTATAACACACGGACATCCAGAACATCTTGGCGGCAGCCTCAGCCATGTTAGGGCGGCTAGTGAAGCGAAAAGAACAACCATAGTCGCCTCAGAGACCGTTTGCCGCTACCTAAGGCAACAATGCCGGCGCGGAATGATAGAATTTATTCCAGTGACATCAGGACAAAAACTGGACTTGCCGCACGATATTTCTTTTGAAGTCTTCGCCTGGCAGCATATGCCGCTTCTGCCGCCGGGGCTTGGCGCGGCGGTGCGTCATATCACACATATCATACGGCGATTCCCTGCGGCATGGCGGATTATCAGAATGTCGCTGAAAGGGCCAAGTGGGGCTGGTGATATGCTGGGGTATCTGTTACGTCTTTCCGGAAATAAAAACATTATCATTTACGGCGAGGGGATGCACCGGCGATGCCGGGCAGGGGACGTGGCCGCCATCGGCGATAAGATGCCAGGTGCGACATTGTTGGTGGCGTCCGAGCCTGAGGATTTAGGGAAACTTCCAGAACTTGTGCTTGCTACCGGCGCGTTTGAGGCAATTCTTTATGAACCTCATCGCCCTTGGCGAGATATATTTGATTTACCCCATACGGATTTAAAAACCCTTCAAAAAGCCGTCATGAATAAAGGCGTTCTGGCTAAAATTTCAGAAAATGCCTCAGGATAAAGGCCGTATGCACAAGGATAAAGGCCGTATATCTTTAATGGAGAATGAAAAGACTATTGATCACGTGCCCCCTCCAGATATTGCTCTGGCCTTAAGTGCCGTAAAATCGCTTGATAACTTATGTGATCTCGGCCCATCGCCCCTATTGGCGCAGTGCCTTGAGAGATTAGGATGTTCATGGATCGGGGGGCACGATTTTGCCAAAAAAACGCGGATCACCTCGCTTCATTTGGGCAATGAATTCTGCGAACGACTCCTGCCAACAGCCAAAGACGTGATTTCTGCCCAGGCTACGGCAGATAAACTTGCGGTTACATTTACCTTGGTGACGCCAATGCTCACAGATGGCGGGTTTCGATTGTTGGATAAAATATTACCAAAACTCGCCCATGGGACAGAGGTCGTGGTCAATGATTGGGGAACATTACAAAAATTACGCGGTGACTTTCCACGCTTGATCCCCGTGTTAGGCCGCATGCTCAATAAAATCATCAAAGATCCCAGATTGCCTTCGGCACAATGGACAAAGCTACAGCCCTTTGATGGTCAGTCGGCATATTTTAAATTATTTTTAGCGCGTTTTTCCATTGGGCAGCTTGAGATGGACGTTCCGCCCTTTGCAAAAATTGAACAGTTTAACAGTGATCCTATGAAACTTAGTGTGCATTTACCCTATGGCTACACATGGAAGGGACGCATGTGCCGAATGGGATCCTTGTCTCAAAAGGATGACCATAAATTCATCGCGGCGCACACATGCCGTAAAGAATGCCTGACCTATTGGGTTCAAACAAAAAGACCAAAGAGAAATGGCTCCAATGACTTATACAGCTTTCAAAGAGGGAACACCCAATTTTATGAGCATTCGGACGAGATGGCGGCGGTCATATGGCAGGCGGTAAAAGCGGGGCTGGTCACGAAATTGATTTATGCGGGAGATTGGCATGAAAATCATAGCCCCCTTAAGTAGGCTTGCGGAAATTGAGCCTCTATCAGCGGCGGGTGCCGATGAATTTTACTGTAGCGTCGTGCCGGATGACTGGCTGTCTCGTTTTGGGACATCCGCAACCAGTCGCCGCCCTTTTGGAAATTTACCCAACGACACAGACTTGGAAATTGCCCTAAAAATGACCCATGATTTGGGAAAAAAACTCTCGTTGGTCATGAATGCCCAAAATTATACGGCGGAGCAGATTGAGTGTTTACGACGTTTAGCGGCGCGTTTTGCCAAAGAAGGCGGTGATGCGCTGATCATTGGTGACCCTGCCTTGCTAAGCCTTATCGCGGCTGAAAATTATGACATGGGACTTCATGTAAGCTCTATCGCGGCCTGCCGAAACAAGCATAGCGCTTCTTTTTATGGTGATTTAGGGGCAACGCGCATTATCTTTCCACGGGATATGACGTTGAAAGAAATGCACAGGATTTGCGCGGCCAATCCAAAATTGCAGTTTGAAGCTTTTGTTCTTAACGATGGCTGTGTTTTTGAAGAGGGGGTTTGTCATACTATCCATTTGCCGGGTAAGCTTGGCGGGGCGATCTGCATGGATAATTACGCCTATAACTATAAGAGAAGTGATGGCCTGCCTCTCAGTGCCGAGGAAAGCCATGAATTGTCCGATAATGATGCCCACTATGCCAAGTGGCTCTGGTACCGTTTTGGCTGTGGCTTTTCTGTGACAGAAGAAGGCTATCCTTTCGGCCCATGTGGGCTATGTGCCATGTGGAATTTGAAAGATTTTGGCCTTCATTCCGTTAAAATTGCGGGCCGGGATGCGCCATTAGAACGAAAAGTCAAAAGTGTGGATCTGGTTCGTATGCAACGGGATTTCATGAATGGCGGGCATAGGGAAAGCGCCTGTTCCGCCTTTGCACAGGGGATTAGGAAACGCCCCGACCTTTGCCATCATGGCCTGATGTGCTATTATCCTGATGCCCTGCGCTAGATCCCTTAGAGACCGTGAAACAAGCCACTTTTTTATGTGATAAACAGGGATGTGATTATCATGTCGACTGTGAGGGCTAAAAAGGATATTACTCATAGGATACCGCCTGTCGTGAGGCCTTTTGTTCAAGCGCAAGGGGCGTGACTGGACTTAAGATAAAATGTGACGAGAAAATATATGAAGATGAGTTATGATATTAGGAGCTTGGCAGATATTAAGGCGATTGAGAAGACGCCTCTTGCGGATCGTATTCCAGAAAAGAACACTTATGAGCTGTTGGATAAGGCCGCCGCCATAAATCCAGACGGTATCGCTATAAGCTTCATTAAAGAGGGACATCTTTATCAAGAACCCATAGAGATTACCTATCGCGATTTTATCAAACGCATTCGCCAGACGGCTAATATGCTCCATGATTTAGGGGTAGGGCCAGAAGATGTTGTGACGTATTTACTGCCCAATCTTCCGCAAACGCATTTTGTTCTCTGGGGGGCCGAAGCTGTTGGCATCGTCAACCCCGTTAATCCTCTTTTAGAAGCCTCCGCCATTCGCGATATCTGCAATGCGGCAGGCACAAAAATCATTGTGACCTTGGCCGCACAGCCTGATAGTGATATTTGGGCCAAGGTTGAGGCAGTCAGGGGGGATATTCCGTCATTAACCCATGTCATTCGGGTGATGGGGCCATCGGACGAAGAAAAGGGCATTTTGGGCTATGAAGAGGTGATTGATCGGTATGACGGGGGCCGGTTGAGCTTTGAGCGAGATTTTAAGGCTGATGACATTGCTTCTCTCTATCATACGGGGGGGACAACGGGGCTGCCGAAACTTGCCCGTAGAACCCATTATAATGAAATATCGGTCTCTCATTGTGTGAATTTGGGCCTGAATCTTCTGCCGGGCGATGGGGCGTTGGTTGGTCTGCCGATGTTTCATGCGAATGCGACGATTATTACAGGCTTGGTGCCGTTATCAAAAGGTGGCCATATTGTTTTGCTTTCTCCGTCTGGGTTTCGCGACCCTGCTATCATGCAGAATTTTTATAAAATTGTCGATCGCTTCCGGCCGGTTTTCTTCTCCTGCGTTCCCACGATCCTGTCCGTTCTCATGACGGTACCCATAGGAAATTCGGATATCTCATCCCTCGATTTTATCGTCTGCGGGGCCGCGCCGTTAAGCGTGGAGCTTTTTCATAAATTTGAAGCCTATAGCGGCATGAAAATAATCGAGGGCTATGGCTTAACTGAATCAACAGTTGCCTGCGCGATGAACCCCCTGCATGGCATAAGAAAGATAGGCAGTATTGGCCTGAGAATAGCTTATCAGCAAATGAAAATTGCTATTATTGATGATGACGGAAACTATATCAGAGACGGCAAGACGGATGAGATTGGCGTGGTTTGCATTAAAGGCTCTAGTATTTTTAAAGGCTATGTGGAAGACCGGCATAATGAGGGCATATGGCTGCCTGATGGCTGGTTTAATAGCGGTGATTTGGGGCGGCAGGATAAGGACGGTTATTTCTGGCTGGCGGGCAGGAAAAAAGAACTTATCATTCGCGGCGGTCATAATATTGATCCGGCAACCATAGAAGAAGCCCTCTATAAGATGGACGGAATTATGATGGTTGCGGCTATAGGGCGGCCTGATGCGCATGCGGGGGAAGTGCCTATTGCCTATGTGGAGCTGGCAAAAGAAAGCCGCCTCACATCCGAAGATATTATGGGCTGGGCGAGGGAGAAGATCGGCGAAAGAGCGGCCATTCCCAAAGACGTGATCATTATAGATAAAATTCCGCTTACGGCAGTGGGTAAGATGTTTAAACCGGCGTTGAAACGGGATGCTATCAAGAAAAAATACGCCAAAGAGCTGAGGGCGCTGGGTGATATGGCAACGATTGACCATATCACGGTAGAGGAAGATAACCGCCATGGCACCAAAGTCAGCATCATTTTATGTGCCGGAAAAAATATAAAGGCAGCGGATATCAAAAAACGCGTTACAGATATTTTAGCCCCCTATACGTTGCATTATAGTCTGGTTATGACAAACAAAAGGAAAGAAAATGTCTGAAGCAATCACTGATCCGGAACGGTCTCATGATGTTTTTGGAGCAGCTTCTGCGAGATTACATCGTGTTTTTGCGGCGCAAAAAACAGCCTATGGCCATGCCCCTTACTTAAGCTTAGAGGCACGTCAAAATAGTTTGCTAAGATTAGAAAAAATGCTGCTCGCCCATCAGGATGCCCTTGCGGATGCCATCACGCAGGACTATGGCGTCCGTTGCCGCCAAGAAACCAAGTTTACGGAAATTTTTATGGCTATTGAGAGCTTACGTTATGCCAGAAAAAATCTCAAAAAAATGATGAAGCCGCAGCGGCGGAAAGTATCAATTTGGTTCAAAGGGGCCAGTAATCGTGTCATCCCCCAACCAAAAGGCATTGTCGGGATTGTCACGCCTTGGAATTACCCCTTGTTTTTATCAATCAGCCCCCTGGCCTCTGCGCTCGCCGCAGGTAATCGGTGTATGGTGAAGCTAGCGACAAATTCACAACATCTCTGCCATCTTCTCAACGCCTTAGTCTCGGCGGAATTTGACGAGGATATGCTGTGTTTCCTGCCCGATGTTAAGGCCAGCGCCTTTTCTAGTCTGCCGTTTGATCATCTGGTCTTTACCGGATCAGCGGAGACGGGAAAAACCGTAATGCGCGCTGCCGCAGATAATTTAACGCCGGTAACGTTGGAGCTGGGCGGCAAATCTCCGACGATCCTTTGTGATGATTTTGACGTGACTTTAGCCGCAGACCGCATCTTGCATTATAAATATATTAATGCGGGCCAAACTTGTATCGCGCCGGATTATCTTTTTATCCCTGAAAATAAGCTGGAAGATTTTGTGACAGCGGCAAAATCAGGCGTTGCGCGGCGTTATAGGGATATTTCGGACGGTAATTATACCTCATTGATTGATATGAAAGCCTTTGCCCGTTTGCAGGCGACACTTGAGGATGCCGAACAAAAAGGCGCCAAACTCATTCATCTTTTACCCGGCACCGCGCAAGACGCAAAAAGCTGTAAAATTTCCCCGCATCTGGCCTTACATGTCACAGAAGATATGATCATAATGAAGGATGAAATTTTTGGCCCGATCTTACCCATAATGACCTATAGAAATTTGGATGATGTGCTGACCTATATCAATGACCGGGCACGTCCACTGGCCTTATATGTTTTTACCAATGATCGCAAAATACAGGAACGGGTGATCTATAACACCCTGTCAGGCGGGGTTGTGATTAATGATTGTATGCAGCATGTGGCGCAGCATGACATGCCGTTTGGCGGGATTGGTCATAGCGGAATGGGGCAATATCATGGCCCTGAAGGCTTCGTTGAAATGTCTAAAATGCGTCCTGTCTTTAAACAGTGGCGTTTTCCAGGCAGCGCCCTTTTACAGCCGCCATATGGCAAATTATTTGACGTTATATATAAAATTATGACTCGTTAGACGGCCAAAGGGCCGGAATGTTATTCCAGCCCAATGTGAGATATTTCAAAAACATTTGGAGAAAAAATAGCCTTTAGAATCTTTTCTTGACTGTGACGCCCCACTGCCGTGGTGGGCCATACATCAAGTTCGCGGTACCAAAACTGGTTAAGGTCTGATAACCGTTCACAATATAGGCCTTGTCGGTCAGGTTCGTGACGAACAAAGCTAATTCCCAGTTTCCATCAATATTTTCATAAGTAATCCGCGCGTTGAAGAGGCTGTAAGCGGGTGACTCTATCATTTTAGTATTCTGCACATTCTGCTGAGTTTTAGTTTGGAACGTCCAGTCACCACGCAGGGCTACGGAACTGTCGTTACTAACATCCCACGTATATTGGAGACCTAAGGAAGAATTCCACTTAGGCGTTTTCATGGTTTGACTATTGAGATTGAAGTCAACAACCCCTGGATCGAGTTCCTTGATCTGGAAATCAACATAACCAACGCTCCCGATAATATCAAAATTGGCCACTGGCCGAGCTTGCAATTCCAGCTCAAACCCCTTGATTGTGGATTTGCCGGCATTTTGTATCCGAAGCGCCAGAATGCCATTTTGATCGGCACTAATACTGCCGAGCTGCATATTGGTATATTTTGCAATAAAGATGGCACCATTCAAACGTAAGCGACTGTCATACCAATCCGTTTTAAAGCCAGTTTCATAAGAATATACAGATTCCGGGTCAAAAGAAGATACTTCTCCATCAGTAATAGGGCGGCCGTTAAATCCACCAGATTTAAATCCCTTCGTGATCGAAGCATAGACAAGGGCGTCTTCATTAATTTTATAATCTATACTGACCATCGGCGTGACTGATTTCCAGTCTCTCTTGACGGTCGTATCTGCCACTGTTGCGACGCCAGAGTTATGTCGCAGGTGATTGAGATAATAATCTTTCTTTTCAAAGGAATAACGTATCCCAGCGGTGATGCTGAATTTATCGGTTACTTTGAAGGTTCCTTGGGTAAAAGCGGCATAGCTTTTGATATTAATCTCATTGAAAACATCCAAATCAAGATCAAGAAGCACATTAATGGAATTTCCTGGCCCGCCTGGTGCCGTTGGGGCACTCAGAGGAGAACCATTTAAAGTACCGGGCAATGCCTCTAGAGCATCATATAGTCCAGATACTAGTCTGACTTTATTATCATCACGGCCAAATTCGTCAAAATAAAAGGCACCAACGACCCAGTCTAATCGGTCATCAAAGGCCGTGCCGACCAGTTGAAATTCTTGACTAAGTTGATGTTGGTTCTGCTTTTGGTCTGTCGCAGCGAATGACAGCGGTGAGCCGTCGGAATCACTGTTGAAAAATGCATTCATCGCCCGATAGGCTGAAATCGATTTGAAGGACAGATTTTCGTTTACAGTCCAATCAACATCCATGCTGAAACCATATGAATCCAATGTATTTTTATTGCCGCCCGTTGCATAGGAATCATATCGATTTCCGTTGCCAATGACAAAATCACTGGTAAAGGGCAATCCATTTGGCCCGCCAACAAGGGCATTCCAAAGGCCGCCCAGACCATGATATGTCGCCCCATTGTCATCAACATAAGACAGGATCACAGGCACACCTTTTTGCCGTTCACGGGTGTAATCTGCACTAAAATCAACCGTAACATCGTCGGAGGCTGTCCAGCGCAGCGCGATACGGGCCGATGTGGAATTCTCATCCCCCGTCTCATCGACAACCTTATTTGTGCCAAATTCCAAGCGCTTGCCATAGCCATCACGATTTTTACTAGACATGGAAACTTTTGCGGCAAGCGTATCGCTTAAGGCAACATCAAAACTCCCCCGAATATTTAACCTGTTATATCGACCCGTAGTCACTTCAAGATAACCACTACCATCCCCAGTTGGTTTTTGAGATGTCAGGGCAATGGCGCCGCCAATGGTATTTTTACCAAATAATGTTCCTTGTGGGCCGCGCAATACGTCCACACGTTCAAGATCAAGCAGATCCATCACGCCGCCCAGAGTTCGCGGATGGTAGACCCCATCAACATAAATACCTATCCCGGGGTCCGTGGTGAAAAGGAAATCGCTTTGGCCAACACCACGGATGTAAATCTGTGCATTATTGCCGCCGCCGCTACTGCTGGGTGCTGTATTCATCACCACATTGGGGATATATGCCCCAATTTCCATAAGATTTGTAAGGCTGCGCTGTTCCAACTCAATTGTGGAAAATGCTGTAATTGCGATGGGCGTTTCTTGGATGCTCTCCGCCCTTTTACGAGATGTTACGATAACTTCTTCAATGGCACTTGTTCTCGCCTTAGAATTTCCTTGCGAATTTCCTTGCGAATTTCCTTGTTCTTTTCCTGGCTCTTTTCCTGGCTCATTTTCTGGTGCTTGCTGGGCATAAGCAAAGGAAGATGTTCCCATCAAGAGCGATGAAATTATGATGCCGCTATTGGTATAACGCATAAATTCTCTGTAAACTGATTTTATGGTCGAATAGTCATTAGATGTAGGACGGGTCATGTTGGTGTCTCCTCTTGTCATGTTCTTCTCCCTCATATTTGCTTCTCTCATGAGCAGAAAAATGAGCTGTAATTTTGATACTGGTGCTGAAAACACACCATCCTGTGATCTCATATTATTTCGGCGTTTCAAGAAAAAATTAGCCGAATTATTCTTATTTTTAAAGAGAAAGAAGGGGGCATTTAAATTAATATTAACAGTATTACGGTCTTACATATCGCGTAATACTGTCTTAAATATAATGAGAATTCCGCTAGGGGAACCATAGCGGAATATACTCAATTTGTTGACCCTTAAGATGTTATGACGTCTAATCTGGTGATGGTGGCCCGTAAATTGACCTTTATTATTTGAGATAATCTTTCATGGCCTGTACAAGTCTGTCCATGCCCGTTATGCCAATATCAAGGACGCCGGCAAAACTGAGAAAGCCATGAATTGTTCCTGAGAAACACTGATATTCGGCGATAACGCCAGCCTTGCTCAGGCTTTGGACATAGTGTTCTCCCTGATCACACAAAGGATCATATTCTGCCGTTATCACCAGCGTCGGCGGCAAATTGGACAGATCGGTACATAAAAGCGGGGAGGCCCTCATATCTTTTGCCTCTTCGCTGTTTTTGAAATATAGGCCGTTGATCCACTTCATATCATTCAGACTTAAGAAATATTCCCCGCCGCCATATTTTGTATAGGACGGATAGTCAACCTCAAGCGACATATCCACACAGGGATAAATCAGAAGTTGTAATTTAATATCCGGCCCTTTCCTGTCTCGGGCCATAAGGCATACTGAGGCCGCTAAATTGCCGCCGGCACTGTCTCCCGCGATGGCTATTCTGTCGCCGTCTCCTCCAATATCTTGGGCATTATCCTTGGCCCAAACAAGGGCGGCATAACAATCTTCAAGGCCGGCGGGAAACGGGTTTTCAGGCGCTAAACGGTAATCTACTGAAATAACAACAACGCCCGCTTTTTCACATAAATATTGGGTAATGGAATCATGTGTTTCAATATTGCCTAACACAAAGCCGCCGCCGTGATAGAACATCAAAAGGGGCGCTGGCTGGCCGGGTATGATCGCGTGGGGGGAATAAATACGAATAGGAATAGGCCCATTTGGCCCCGGAATTTCTCTATCTTCTGAGGCGAAAATTTGCGTATTTTTATAGCCGGCCGCTGCACTTATTGCGGCTAATGATAGCCTAGCATCATCAACAGACATTTCATGCAATGCCGGGCCAGCGGCCTCATTTATATCGGAAAGCATTTTTTCGGTTTGTTTATCAAGCATAAGTCATGTCCTTTTGTCTATATATTTTTGTTTTGAGCTTGGGATTGGCTAAATTTAAGCCTTATGATCCCAGGATTCGCACAGGGTTCTTTCCGTCCCAGTTGATTGAGGGTTCTTTAATGGCGGAAAAAAGCCCCTCCACAGCAGGATTTATTTCAATAAGCTCTATCATCCCGCCAAGCTCCGTCATGGTATCGACATAGGCTGCCCGTGCATTTACAGGTGTGACAAAACCATAGAGGACTTCTTCATTCCCCGAATTCACATAACGTGCCAGGTCATCATCAAACGTCGTTGTTGAGACGGCCCAATGGTGGAATCCATAGCCTTTCTTTTCGATCACATCGGTATAGACTGAGGGACTTTTACTATGCTGAACAATGAGTTCAAAACACATAGAGCCTGAAAATCCCATGGCAATTGTGATATCAAGATCGCTCGGTTTTCCCCGATAGCGATAATCTTCCAGGGCAAAATGTTCGAATAAGAAGAAGGGGCCAACACCAAGTTTATCTGTCCAGTGTGCCATTGCTTTTTCAATATCCTCAACCACATAGGCGACCTGCATGATACGGCCTAAGGGTTGTCCGAAGGATAATATTTTAGTCATGGTATGTTCCTCATATCTGCTTAATGAAAACTTGTCTCACTTATAGCAAATATTTGACTATTTTATGGGCTGCGGAACAATAGCGGGAATTACTCAGGCCTGTCATTTCAAACTCTAGGTATTTCCCGTCATAGTATTGCTGTCCATGACGGGTATATTAAGCCAAAATAGGCGTCACAGGAAGGACAGAATATGACCATTAAATTTAACATGTTTTTGATGGCACGGATCACAAAAGTATGGGGTCTTGTCGGCTTTATTGTCTTTGTCACATTATTGGCACCCTTGCAGGCTAGCTTTGGCGCCGGTATGTCGCAGGGGAAGCAAGCTGATAAGATCGCGAGCCTTTACCATATTCCCTTAATTAAAACCCATAGAATGACATCACAGGTCACGGGGCTGACCTATGAGATCCAAGTCATGGTGCCGGTGAGCAAAAAAGACGGATCAGAAAAATTTCCCGTTCTCTATATGACCGATGCCAACGGCGGTATTCCGATTTCGCAAATAACGCAAAATATGCAGGTGCTTGCAGAACTCCCCCGGTTTATCGTGGTCGGGATTGGATATCCCGTAGATAATATTTTTCAATCTTTATATTTAAGGCAACGTGACCTCACCCCAAGTGACATGAAACGCGCCCGATACCCTATTCCTCTTGAGGGGATGGTTGAGGTGACGTCCGGCAAAAAAATGGGCGGGGCACCTGAATTTTTGGCCTTTATCAGAGACGAGCTGAAGCCTTTTATCAATGCCCATTATAAAACGGTTCCAGAGGACAGCGGTTATTTTGGCCATTCTCTTGGCGGGCTGTTTGGCCTCTATGTCTTATTTCATAAACCGGATACCTTTAGTCGATATGTTATTGGCAGCCCTGCCATCTGGTGGGATAATGACGATATGCTCTCCCAAGCTCAAAATTTTCTTGATAGGAACGATGACTTAAACGCCTATGTATATATGGCTGTCGGCGGCATGGAAGAAAGGCTGACGCCAAGCAAACATTATGTCTCTAACGTGTATAAGATGGATGCCTTATTGCGGCGCAAGCCCCTTTCCGGCTTTCATTTGAGGACGGAAGTTTTTCCAACCGAAGGCCATGCCAGCGTATTTGGCCTATTACATTCCAGAGGGCTGAGGGCCGTGTATGGGCCGGTAAAATGCGGGCCTTTTCGGCCCGAGGACTGTCCATAATCCCGACTATTAATATAACGGAAATTACTTATTTTGTTTTTGACAAAAAAATTGCTATACTCACAGCTAGAAATATAGGGTGTCATGCTATTGATTATGTAAAAAACAAAAAAACAACATAATGAGGCTATGATAAAATCAAGGGAATAATCATGCCGTATTTAAGTAATTTGGATATGTCTGAATATCACGAAATTAATAATAAAATATCAGATACCGCTAGTTTTAATGACATTAGGCGGACAATACTTTCTCCTTTATCACGTCTTATTGGCGCAGAAACCAGTGTGTTTGCTCTCTTAAAAAAAGATGATTTTGGTGTCCATGCCCATAATTTTATTAGCAATAATATCCATGATGAAAGTACGTTAAATTATGAAAAAAATTTCCAGCGTAATGATCCCGTCTTGCCCCATGCCTTTCATTCAGCAAAAAGAAATTACAAATTAGGTCTGTCAAAGAGCTTTACCTTTTCGCTGGATAACATTATCGATTTTACACAATTTTCACGGGGCGATTTTTATAATGAATTTTTGCGTCCCTACTCTATTCGGCAAATTATGGCGACCGGGATCCCCTCTAGTACCGATAGCTCCTTGGTTTATGTCTTGGGATTTCACCGATATTGTAACAGTCCCTTTAAGAAAGAGGACGCGCAGATTTCTTCCTATTTTGGGCCGGCCCTTTTTAATATCCTAAATAATCTGGAATTAAAAACACAACTGTGTGACCATAATATTATTTCAGCCTATTTTGAAAAACAGATTTCAGATACGGGGCTTATTATCCTCGATAATAACCAAAATGTTGTTTTTGCCAACCATGCCGGACAAAGTCATTTGCAGGTTAAACAAACGGAGGCCAATGATTATTCAGGCCTTGAAAACGAGCTTATGGTAATATTACGGACTTACCTGTCTCATTTGCATCAATCGACGACCAATATAATTGAATTTGACTATAAAGGTGTGAAGATCGCGGTACGTATGAATATTCCCGATATGAAACATCAGGACAAACGAATTATACTGAATACCCATCGGCCTTCAACGACAAATATCAGTCATTTGGAAATAGAAAAATTTCACCTTACCCAGCGGGAAATAGATATTTCCGGTTTAATTGTTATGGGCATGACCAGCCCGCAGATTTCGGAAAAACTATGTATTAGTATTCGAACAGTTGAAAATCATTTAAGATCAATTTTCCTGAAGACCGGCGTTAAAAACAGAACGACTCTTGCATATAAATTGAGCCCCCCGCCCCCTCACTAAACGTTAGAAATAGGTATTTTCCGTCATAGAATGATGAGGCAAACACTTCTATATTTTCTTTAACATTACTTAAAGGAAATATTTTATGCCAAATGCTGTTCTAACGACAAATAATATCGTACAGTCCAATACCCCCCATAGAAAGGCTTTTTTTGATCCGAGTACGCTCGCGTGGAAAGACTGGGTCATGCCGGGTACCTATTTTAAGCTCTTGAATATTAATGAGCTTACGGGCGGCTTTACCATGATTTTAAAAGTTGATCCAGATATTACCGCCCCTGTGCATCATCATATTGGCGGTATTGAAGTCTATGTTATCGAAGGTGAATTTGGGTACGGCGAAGATGATCGCGGCGGCGCGGGGACGTATGCTTTGGAATCCGGTGGTTCTATCCATGAACCGACGTCTCCGGGGGGCGTCACCATGTTTGCCGTCGTCCATGGCCCCTTGGTTGGCTATAATGAAGATGGCAGCATCGCAGCGGTCATTGATTGCCGCTTTATGTATGACTTGGCCATGAGCAACAATGTTGGCGATCATATCGTGATGGTAAACACCTTCCTGGACAAGGCATAATCACTGTTAAAGAATGAGGTAATATAATGGCAAAATTCTCAAATAAAACGGCAATTATAACGGGCGGGGCCTCTGGTATTGGCCATGAAACCGCCCTTCAAATGGCAAAAGAAGGCTGCCATATAATTGTTGCTGATATAAATATAGCAAAAGCCACGGAGGTTGCTGAATCGCTCCCGACAAAATCGGTTGCTTTTCAATTGGATGTCAGTTCAGAGACGAGCTGGGCGGAGGTTATGACATGCGCTGAAGATTTCTTTGACGGCCTTGATATATTGGTCAATTGTGCCGGAATTGGGTTTGCGGATGATTTTGTGGATATGCCTCTTGACCATTGGGAGGCCATGATGTCGGTTAATTTAACGGGGACGTTCCTCGGATGTCAACAGGCCATTAAGCTCATGAGAAAATCGCCAAACCCTGCGGTCATCGTCAATATTTCTTCTGTGGCCGGTTTGGTCGGCGGAGAGGATATCGCGGGCTATAGCGCATCAAAAGGCGGCGTGACCATGTTGACAAAATCCGTTGCGTTATACTGCGCGGGCAAAGGCTATAATATTCGCTGCAATAGTATCCATCCAACCTATGTTGATACGGAAATGCTGGATCCTATTGCGGATGTCATCGGAAGTCGTCAGGCTATGTTGGATGGTATGGCATCACAAGTTCCTCTTGGCCGCGTTGCCGTGCCTTATGATATTGCGGCGGCGATTTTGTTTCTTTGCTCATCCGATGCGAGCTTGATTACAGGACATCAAATGGTGATCGACGGGGGGCAATTGGCCGGCATACCCGCGCAACATTCTGCATAACAAATCCTTTTAAAACAAAAAATAGGAATTTTATATGACGGATACAGTAAGCAGTATTTTACTTAAAATACTTAAAAAACATGAGATTAAAAATATTTTTTGTCTTCCTGCGGCGCAGCTTGGTATGGTGATGGATGGCGTGTCTCGTGATCCCTATTTTACCTATATCACCACCCGTCATGAGGAAGCCGCTGGCCATATGGCTCATGCGGTTGGCAAATTAACCAATAGTATGGGTGTCTGTTTCGGCACCGTGGGGCCGGGGGCAACCAATATGGTTCCGGGTGTTGCGGCGGCCTGGGCGGATAATATTCCTTTGCTTGTTTTAACGCCAAATAATCCGTCCCGAACTATTGATCCGGGCAGAGACCAACTTCAGGGCGCAGATCATATCGGGCTGTATAAGTCCATCACCAAATGGAGCGCTACTATCCGATATGCGGACAGGGCCGCAGAACTTATTGAACGCGCCATTCATATTGCGCGCTCTGGACGGCCCGGCCCCGTACATCTTGATATTCCTGTTGATATTGGGGCAAGCGTTTGCGAACATATTCTCTCGAGCATTCCGAGTATAAAAATACCAAGGCCTGTGCCCAATTCTCAAGATATGGCTGAGGTCGTAAAATTATTATCCCATGCCAAACGGCCTGTATTAATCGCTGGCGGCGGTGTTGCGCGGTCTGACGGCACGCAAGAATTTCGGGAGCTTGTTCAGCTTACCGGCTTTCCCGCAACAACAACAATGAACGGCCGGGGCATCGTGACCGGCGACGCAGAAACTTATATCGGCTGCGGCGGTATTTTGGGAGGACATGGCATACTCAAAGCCCTGCAGGAGGCCGATGTTATCTTATCTGTGGGCTGCAAATTTTCAAGCTGGATTCCGGTGAATAAATTACCCATGTACCCCATGATAGAGGGACAGAAAATTATTCAAGTGGATATCGATAACGAAACATTGGGCCGCACGGTTCCCATTGCCATGGGATTAGAGGCCGATGCCCGTGAATTTTTAAAGCTATTGAATGTGGCCTTGAAAGAAAGCACTTATAAAAAAGATGCGGTCTGGATAGAGGACGTTCTGGCAAGTCACAAAGCTTACCGTAAGGAGCTGAACGATATTGCCGATAACATTACCACAGAAAATACCAATATCCTGAATGAGGCGGCGGCCGTTCGGGCGATTTCTGAGTTAGTGCCAGATGATGCCATTATGATCCTTGATGGAGGGCAGGTCATGGAATGGGGACATAGCTTCATTCATCCTAAGCACCCCAAGGATCTTCTCTTTGTGCCGGGCATGGGTCATCTGGGTTTTGGGCTTCCTTTTGCCAATGCGGCAAAAGTGGTTAATCCTGATCGAACTGTCGTATTGATTACCGGGGACGGCGCCATGTGTTTCACGGCGCAGGAACTGGAAACCGCCGCGCGAAATGGCTTAAATGTCATTACCATTGTACTGAATGATTCTGCATGGGGCATGTATCGTCCCTTTGGCGAATTATTATTTGAAAATAAGGATTTTGGCCAAACACTTTCCCATGTAAAATTTGCTGACATGGCTAAAAGCTATGGCTGTCTGGGCGAAGAAGTCACCTTGGAAAGCCTGCCGGGTGCCTTTAGGCGCGCACAAAAATCCAAGAGGCCAACAGTGCTGGATTTACAGGTGGACTTTACGGCGCATCCCATGGACTTTTTCTGGCTTGGGGTTATATTTGAAAATGTGAGCTTTACACCTGTTTTACCATCACCTTAGAGGAGCACCCAAATATCATGGATAATCAACGTATCAAAGGAAAAGTCGCTATTGTAACCGGCGGGGCATCTGGCCTAGGCTTTGCTATTGCCGCGATGATGGTCAAGCAGGGCGCCCAAACCATCATTACCGACATCAACGAAAATTTAGGACAAGCTGCCGCCAAGGAAATGGGGGCCATATTCCTGCAACAGGATGTCTCGGATGAGGCCCGTTGGCGAGATATTTTGGCGCAGGTTAAGGAAAAATACGGTAAAATTGATATTCTGGTCAATAATGCAGGCATTAGCGGCAGTGGCATGGGGTCAAATCCTGAGACGGAATCCCTTGAGGAATGGCAGAAGATTCAAAAAGTAAATGGCCAGAGCGTCTTTCTAGGCTGCAAATATGCCATAGATTATATGCGTAAATCGGGTGGTGGCTCAATTATTAATATGTCTTCTATAGCCGCCCTTGTCGCAACACCATTTCTGACGTCCTATGGTGCCAGTAAGGCTGCGGTGAAACAATTGACCATGTCTATTGCGATGCACTGCGCTACCACAGGATCAAAAGTGCGCTGTAATAGCGTCCATCCAGGACAGATAATAACGCCTATGCTTGAACAATTATTCATTGATGTATCAAAGCTGGCGAAGGCCCCAGTTGAAGCCATTAAGCAAACGTTTTTAGAAAAAATTCCCCTAGGTGAGTTTGGGGAAGCAGATGATATTGCTTATATGGTTCTGTTTTTGGCCTCGGACGAAGCCAAACATATCACAGGCGCACAGTTCGTCGTCGATGGCGGCATGCAATTAAACGGATGATAGCGCCGCCCGCCCGTTAATGCCGCCTGCGCGCTTGTTGTAACAAGGGGAGAGCGGGGCATGCTTAAAATTTTACAATGTCGCCATTCTTAACGACGCCGCTGCAGGCATTTCCGCCCAGCTGGTAGGCTAGTTCCGCAGGATGGCTGATATCCCAGAGCGCAAAGTCGGCTTTTTTACCAACCTCCAGAACGCCCCGATCCTGAAGGCCGAGCGCCTTGGCCCCATTGCGGGTCACGCCGATGAGGGATTCTTCTGGTGTGAGGCGGAATAAAGTTGACGCCATATTGATCATGAGGGGCAAGGATAAAACCGGGGATGAGCCGGGATTGCAGTCACTGGCCACAGCCATGGGGACGTTATATTTGCGCAAGAGGTCAATGGGGGGGATGCGGCTATCTCTCAGGGTATAAAACGCCCCCGGTAATAACACCGCAACCGTGCCTGCGGCGGCCATGGCCTTCACGCCACTTTCGTCAATCCATTCTAAATGATCCGCCGATAGGGCCTGATATTCTGCGGCGAGTTTTGCCCCGCCTTGATGGCTTAATTGTTCCGCATGAATTTTTATATTGAGGCCCAATTCGCGCGCTCTGATAAAGAGCCGTTCTACCTGATCTACTGAAAAAGCAATATTCTCACAAAAAGCATCAACAGCATCGGCGAGATTCTCACGTACAACCGCATCCAGCATGTCACCACCCACATAATCCATATAGTCGTCTTGATTGCCGTTGAATTCCGGCGGCAGGGCATGTGCGCCAAGGAAAGTGGTTACGACATCAATTGAGGCATGCTGTCCCATGCGCCGCGCCACTCGGAGCATTTTAAGTTCATTTTCTAGGTCAAGGCCGTAGCCTGATTTAATTTCCACCGTGGTCACGCCGCTTTTTTGGAGGTGCCGCAGGCGTTTTTCCGCTGAAATTTGAAGGAGATCTTCGCTGGTGCCTCTTGTGGCAGATACGGTAGAGAGAATGCCGCCGCCTTCGCGGGCGATGTCTTTATAACTCCTCCCTTGCAAGCGTTTTTCAAATTCTGCAATTCGATTTCCGCCATAGATGAGGTGGGTGTGGCAATCGATCAAGCCGGGTGTCATAAATTGTCCGCCGCAGGAATTTTTTTTAACGTCATCAGCCAAATCGGGCAGGGCAGAGGCCTTGCCAACCCAGTCAATTTTATGTCCTCTGGAAATGATGGCGCCATCTGTAATCATGCCGTAGGGGACGCCATTATCGGACATGGTCAGGATGGTGACGTCAGTCCATAGCTTGGCCTTTTTTCTCATGGGTGCGGACATGGGCGAGCCTTTATCTTGTTGACTTATAAGCCTTAGTATAATTTACTGATCCTGTATAGACAAGCAATTGATAAGAGTATAGATGCAAAAGATTACATTCACAAAGGCGTTTGTCGGTGATCACTGGCAAGATAATGTCTTGTTAGACATCAATGATCACGGTTTGATAACGGCCATACATACGGATGTTGATCAAAAAACGGCCGCACATACGGAATTCGTGGATGGTTATGCGCTTTCTGGCATGCCAAATAGTCATTCTCATGCTTTTCAGCGGGCGATGGCGGGCCTTACGGAATATGCCACATCAGGCAAAGAGAACTTTTGGACTTGGCGCGATGTGATGTACCGTTTTGCCCAGATGGTGACGCCTGATGATCTCTATCATATTGCGCGGCAGCTCTATTTGGAAATGGCGATGGCGGGATATACTTCGGTGGCGGAATTTCATTATTTACATCATCAGGCGGGGGGGCAGCCTTATGATAATCCGACTGAAATGTCACTCTCTATCATTGAAGCGGCAAAGGATGTCGGTCTAAACCTGACCCATTTGCCAGTGCTCTATATGTCATCAGGATTTGGCGGGGGGCCTTTACAGGATCAACAGGCCCGTTTTGGTCATACAAGTGATGCTTATTGTATTTTATGGCACCAGTTACATCAGATCCTGAATGACCATACTAAGCAAAAGCTTGGCGCGGCCTTTCATAGCCTTCGGGCCGTAACGCCGCAGGCTCTGGATGCGGTTGTGACACATGTACGCGGCTATGATGACACGGCACCGCTTCATATCCATATGGCGGAACAAATGTCGGAAGTTGACGATTGCGTGGCATGGTCAGGCCAAAGACCCGTGGAATGGTTGCTCAACCATCACAATTTGGACGCCGGCTGGTGCCTTGTTCATGCAACGCATATGACGGAATATGAAACGCAAGCCTTGGCGGAAAGCGGGGCTGTGGTAAGTCTTTGCCCCACGACAGAGGCTAATTTGGGGGATGGATTTTTTCCCTTGAAATCATATCTGGATTCTGGCGGCAGGATCGCCATCGGCTCTGACAGTCATATTTCGGTAAGCCCTATCGCGGAATTAAGACTGCTTGAATATGGTCAGAGACTAATATTTCAAAAGCGAAATATTGCGGCAACGCAAGAAATGCCTCATACGGGCCAGAGGCTCTATTGCACGGCGCTTAAGGGCGGCGCGCAAGCGGCTGGATTTAATAGCGGACGGCTGGAGGTTGGGAAAACTGCCGATTTGATAACCATCGATCCCGCATCGCCGCTTTTGGTTGGCACGCCTGATAAATATCTGCTCGATCGGTATATCTTTAATGGCAATCACTGTCCGGTGAAGGATGTTATGACGGCGGGGAAATGGATTGTTAAGGACAGAAATCACCCAAAGAGCGAAGAAATAGGAAAAAATTTCTGCGTCACCATGAAAAAATTAGGGCGGTTACTGGGCTGATTTAAAAAGGGCTGTTCTCTGGCCCGCCGGTGTAGACGATATTGAAAGAATTCTTAATATATATGCAAAATTCAACAGACCCTCGGGTTCCGCTTTATAAAAAAATTAAAGACCATATTCTGGCGCGTATCGCATCGGGGGAATGGCAGCCCTCGGCGCGCGTGCCATCGGAAAATGACCTGGTCAAAAAATTTAATGTCTCCCGTATGACGACAAACCGAGCATTGGGTGAATTGACGGCAGAAGGCTATTTAGAGCGTATTGCGGGGGTAGGTACCTTTGTCGCCAATTTAAAAGCCCAAAGCCATCCCTTGGAAATCCATAATATTGCAGAAGAAATCCGCAGTCGTGGCCATGAATATTCGGCAGTTGTCCTGAAAATAGAAGAGGTGAGGGCGGAGAATGACATTGCAGAATTTCTTAATATTGCGCCAGGCGTAACCGTCCTGCATTCCCTTATTATCCATAAAGAACAAAATATTCCCATTCAAATAGAAGACCGATTTGTCAATAAGGCTGTCGCGCCGCATTATGGTCAGCAGGATTTTAACCTGATCACGCCCTATGATTATCTGATGGAAATAGCGCCCCTGCAAAAGGCCGAACATGTGGTCAAAGCAATCCTGCCGAGTGAGGAAATACGCCGTCACTTACATATGGCCGCCGCTGAGCCTTGCCTGTTGATTGAGCGCCGGACTTGGACAAGAGAGCAGGTGGCCTCTCGAGCAAAACTTTATCACCCAGGATCGCGTTATGAATTATCAGGACGTTTTAATCCTTTGACATAAATCACTTATATTTTTAATTTGCATTTCACCTCAAAGGGACGATACTGGGGCATAGCTTGTATAGACAGGTAGAGATAATATGATTACTGATCGATTAAATTCCCGCATGGTAAAGGCCGCTACTGGCACAAAGCTCAGCGCAAAAAGCTGGTCTACAGAGGCCCCTTTACGGATGCTGATGAATAATCTGGATCCTGATGTGGCCGAGCATCCAGAAAGCCTTGTGGTCTATGGCGGCATTGGCCGGGCGGCCCGAAATTGGTCATGTTTTGATAAAATTGTCGACAGTCTGAAAAACTTAGAAGAAGATGAAACGCTTCTCATACAAAGCGGAAAGCCCGTTGGTATTTTCCCAACCCATAAAGGCGCCCCGAGGGTTTTGATCGCGAATTCAAATCTTGTACCCCATTGGGCCACATGGGATCATTTTAACGAATTAGATAAAAAAGGCTTGATGATGTATGGCCAAATGACGGCGGGGAGCTGGATATATATTGGCAGTCAGGGTATCGTTCAAGGCACTTATGAGACTTTTGTTGAGATGGGCCGCCAACATTTTGGCGGTGATTTGACCGGTAAATGGATTTTAACGGCTGGTCTTGGCGGTATGGGCGGGGCGCAACCTTTGGCGGCAACCATGGCGGGGGCCTGTATGTTGGCCATTGAATGTCAATCAGGCCGAATTGAGGCACGCCTGCGTACGGGGTATTTGGATAAGCGCGCCGAAACCCTGGGGCAGGCTATGGATATGATTACCCAAGCTACGGCGCAAGGAAAAGCCCTTTCCGTGGGACTTTTGGGCAATGCGGCCGAAATCATTCCAGAGATGATCGCGCAGGGGATAAGGCCCGATGCAGTCACGGATCAGACATCGGCCCATGACCCGATCAACGGGTATTTGCCCATAGGATGGACGGTTGAAGATTGGCAGAGCAAAAGAGACAATGACCCAAAGTCGGTGGAGATCGCCGCCAAGAAATCGATGGCCATTCACGTGCGGGCGATGCTTTCCTATCATGACATGGGTATTCCGACCTTTGATTACGGCAATAATATTCGGCAAGTCGCCTTTGATGAGGGCGTCCAGAAGGCTTTTGATTTTCCGGGGTTTGTTCCGGCCTATGTGCGGCCCTTATTTTGCCGAGGGATCGGGCCGTTCCGATGGGTTGCGTTAAGCGGGGATCCGGAAGATATCTATAAAACCGACCAAAAGGTTAAAGAACTTATCCCTGACAATGCCCATCTTCATAACTGGCTCGATATGGCCCGCGACCGCATAGCCTTCCAAGGATTGCCCGCCCGTATTTGCTGGCTTGGACTTGGCGCGCGTCATAAACTTGGTTTGGCCTTTAACGAAATGGTTAAAAACGGGGAATTGAAGGCGCCAATCGTTATTGGACGAGATCATCTGGATAGTGGCTCCGTGGCAAGTCCTAACCGGGAAACGGAAAGCATGAAAGATGGCTCCGACGCCGTATCAGACTGGCCTTTACTTAATGCCCTGCTCAATACCGCAAGCGGCGCCACATGGGTTAGCCTCCATCACGGCGGCGGTGTTGGTATGGGTTTTAGTCAACATAGCGGTGTGGTCATTGTTGCCGATGGGACAGATGATGCGGCGGAAAAACTGGGGCGCGTCCTTTGGAATGACCCGGCCACGGGCGTGATGCGCCACGCGGATGCGGGATATGATATGGCCATTGATTGTGCCAAAGAACAAGGCTTGAAGCTCCCCATGATTTCCAAAGAATAAGGACATGAGACCATGAGCCATATATCACAGAATATTTTTACCATAATGCCGGGCGAAATGTCTTTATCGGATTTGCGTAAAATTTACCGCCAATCTGTACGGCTTAAATTGCATGAGGCCGCTTTCCCCGTCATTGAAAAATCCCGAAAAATTGTGGAAAATATCACTTTAGAAGGCCGTACCGCTTACGGCATCAATACAGGGTTTGGCCTTTTGGCGAGCACAAGTATCAGTGATGATAAGCTGGAAGACCTCCAAACCAACCTTGTCCTCTCTCACAGTACAGGGGTGGGGAAATATTTATCGGATGATGTGGTTCGCTTAATTTATGTCATGAAAATTTCCAGCCTCAGTCAAGGCCACTCTGGCATTCGCGTGTCCACAGTCAAGGCATTGCTTGATTTCGTCAATGCGGGATTAATTGCCTGCATTCCAGAAAAGGGATCGGTTGGGGCCTCTGGTGATCTTGCGCCGCTTGCCCATATGACGCTGCCGTTGATGGGGGAGGGGTTTGTGCGGGTGAAGGGCCAGAAAACGCCTGCACTGACGGCTTTGAAAGAGGCCGGGCTTGAGCCGATCACCCTTGGTGCAAAAGAAGGCTTGGCATTCTTGAATGGCACGCAGGTCTCCACCGCCCTCGCCTTGGCCGGGCTATTTCAGACCGAAGATATTTTTGCTGCGGCGGTTGTGGCAGGGGCCATGAGCATCGATGCCTTGCTGGGTAGCAGGGCGCCCTTTGATGCCCGCATTCATGCCGCGCGCCGCCAGCCCGGGCAAATGGCCGTGGCTCCAAAGTATCTGGCGCTACTGAAGGGGAGTGGCCTGATGAAATCCCATGTGGGATGTGATAAAATACAGGATCCTTATTCGTTAAGATGTCAGCCACAGGTTATGGGGGCGTGCCTTGATATTATGAATAATGCCGCCCGAACTTTACATATCGAGGCCAATGGGACGACGGATAACCCCCTCATATTTCCTGAAACGGGCGATGTAATCTCTGGGGGAAATTTTCATGGGGAGCCGGTGGCTTTTGCTGCGGATACCTTGGCCTTGGCTATTTGCGAAATAGCCTCTATTTCTGAACGTCGGCAAGCTATTCTTGTGGATCCCAAAATGAGCGACTTACCGGCATTTCTGGTGAAAGATAGTGGGGTTAATTCAGGTTTTATGATTGCCCAAGTGACCTCTGCGGCCTTGGTGTCCGAAAATAAAACGCTCGCTCACCCCTCTAGCGTCGATAGCATTCCCACGAGTGCCAATCAGGAAGATCATGTGAGCATGGCGACATTTGGCGCGCGGCGCCTTGGTGATATGGCTTTTAACAGTGCCACGGTCATTGCCATTGAACTCTTGGCCGCCGCCCAAGGGATTGATTTGCGTATGCCAGAAAAAACATCTTCCATTCTTCAGAAAATGCAGGGAAAAATTCGCGAAAAAGCCGCTTATTATGATAAAGACCGGTATTTTGCGCCAGATATTGAGGCCGTGACGACTTTGGTTATCAAAGGGGATTTTTCCGATCCTGTCATGGATATTTTACCTTCAGGTCGGATGTGACAATGGCAGATGCGATTTATCATTTTAGCCAGGGAACGGGGCCCCTATTGGTCAGTATGCCCCATGTGGGGATATATTTAACGCCTGATGTGAGGCAAAATCTTACCGACATGGGCCGGCAAGTTCAGGATACAGACTGGCATTTGGAGAGGCTGTATGATTTTCTGGGAGATATGGGCGTTTCTCAAGTGATCGCGCATCATAGCCGCACGGTCATTGATTTGAACCGTGATGCGGGCGGAGCAACTTTCTATCCCGGGCAGCGTGAAACGGAACTCTGTCCAACGACGTCCTTTGATAATATTCCACTCTATCAAGAAGGATATAGGCCAGATCACAGAGAAATTTTACGGCGCAAAGACGCCTATTGGCAGCCCTATCATGATAAAATCCGGAGGGAACTTGATCGGATCAAGTCAAAATTTGGCTATGCCCTGCTTATGGATGCCCATTCCATCCAAAGTCATGTGCCGCGTTTTTTTGAGGGGCAACTGCCCGATTTAAACCTTGGGACAGGGGATGGCCTAAGCTGTGAGGGGGGCATCGCGGCGAAATTGTTATCGATTGCGCAATCATCTGGCTATAACGCTATTTTAAATGGCCGCTTTAAGGGCGGATATACCACCCGCCATTATGGTAATCCCGCGCAAAATATTCACGCTTTCCAACTGGAAATTTCCCAGATAACTTATATGGATGAGGCGCCTTCCTTTACCTTTCAAGAAACCCGCGCCCAGAAACTACGGCCGACATTGATAAAAATGATTGAGGCGTTTATGGCATGTGAATATGAAGTTGTCGTTTAAATCAGAGGTGATGAAGGTAAAGACTCTCACCGACAAGCAACGCCTTTCTCCGACAAGTAACGATTACTTGGTAAATTACCCCCTTTCTAGTAACCAACTCTCTTATAAATCCTCATAGATTACGGCCTGATTCGTTATGATTTCCCGACTCATTACAATTTTTTGGGTAGATTCGGGTATTTTTTTCCTTCCTCCTTTTAAATTACCGCCAAAATATAGAGGCTTTTCACCAGTTTCAGGCCTTTTAGCGTTAACCATATTAAAAAAAAACGCATTTTTTTTACACTAAACATTGAGGCATTCTGTGGGTAAGTGGGAAAATATCGGTTTATTTATGGTTAACAGATAAAATAATGCGAAGTTTCTTATTGACGTGGGAAAATTTCCCACATATAAGGGGGTTACTTTAGACAACCTGGTAAGTATTTAGTTAAGAATCTATTAGGGATTGGACTATATAAAACATTTAAGACAGCCCGCTGGCGTGAAGACAGTATGATGCAATGGGCTCATATTTTGACAATTAACGAAAGAAAGACAAGACAATGAAAACATCAACTTTTAAAGCATTATTACTCGGAACAACTTTTGCGCTGAGCACTCTAGGCTTTACGGCTTATGCTAACGCAGACCCTTCTTCGGATGCCGTTGATACGGCACAGGAAGTTGCCCATGAAGCCGCTAACACGGCACAGGAAGCTTCTCATGAAGCTGCTAATACGGCGCAGGAAGCTTCTCATGAAGCTGCTAATACGGCGCAGGAAGCTTCTCATGAAGCCGCTAATACGGCGCAAGAAGCGGCTAATGAAGCCTCAACCGAAGCCACTCATGCGGCACAGGAAGCGGCTAATGAAGCCTCAACCGAAGCCTCTCATGCGGCCCAGGAAGCGGCTAATGAAGCATCCAACGAAGCCTCCAACGAAGCCTCTCATGCGGCACAGGAAGCGGCTAATGAAGCCTCAACCGAAGCCACTCATGCGGCACAGGAAGCGGCTAATGAAGCCTCAACCGAAGCCTCTCATGCGGCCCAGGAAGCGGCTAATGAAGCATCCAACGAAGCCTCCAACG
>Ga0316203_1000563_pt1 | contig 41847 bp, 45 predicted proteins | sample 6monrhotite_MG_FD_204940 | JGI IMG/M metagenome (GOLD analysis project Ga0316203, IMG submission 204940) | Microbial mat bacterial communities from mineral coupon in-situ incubated in ocean water Damariscotta River, Maine, United States -... | ecosystem: Environmental > Aquatic > Marine >... | reverse complement strand
AAATGCAGTCAAGACACAAATATGGATCGCCATCTCGGTTTACGTCTTAGTCGCCATCGTGAAAAAAAGGTTTAATACCGAGGCTTCGCTTTACACAATGTTACAGATTTTTAGCCTGACTCTTTTTTAGAAAATTCCAATCGATCAGTTACTTAAACATATTGACCCACAAAAAACTACACAGCAAAACAATAACCAACTGAATCTATTCAACTAAATTTACTGACACTAATGGTGTAGCATCTCTATGATGCGGAGCATGGATATTTCAACGATTGGCACAATTGTCAAAAAAAGAGTGGGTAGCGTGCGGTTAGACTCAAAGGGCTCTGGCGGCGGCATCGCACGTCTCTAGAGTGACCATCGTAAACCATTGAGAATGGCAAGGTTGGAGACCTTGGTGCCGTGAGGGATTCCGAGATTGCGGAGTGTGTTGGAATCACATTGTTTTCGACAGAAAAGAAAGTGGATTCAATCAAGATGACACGCTGCAACATGAATACGAACTACAAAAATGTCATGCCCGTCTCTGAGTTGGAAAAGTTCATGCTTAGCGGCTAGGTCCAGTGAGGATTAGGGGGCAGGAGTTGCACCTGATTGATGAAACACCCACCTCTCTGGTTGTTAGTGCCGCAAAGAAAATTGCTGCGAAGTGAAGTATCAAGGCCAAATTAGCCTAGAAGAATCTGGCAAAGGTCGCCGCCGATATCAAATCACCAGACAAGTTCTGGAGCTGCGTTGCTTAAGTCACCTCTTAACTTTCAAGAGGGCCCATGGAGGGAGCTGAGCAAATTGAGTTTCGTGGATAGGATTAGTTCGGTCGGGTTACGTTGCGCTAACACGGCCTAGAAAAGTGGCGTAAAGGCAGCAACAAATTGGCGAAAATTTTCTTAACCCAGCTCTGTTCGGTGCAGGTTCAATCGACCCATGCAGATCGTTTCAGCTATAAAATTGCCGGCGATTCTGTTGAGAAAGTATATTTCTTACTCATCAAAAATCTCGTGAATTGCGGGACTGCCTGTACATAGCACTTGTACGTCACGAGTGGCTCGACATATCGGCTAATGGTTGAATTTAAAGAAGGCAACAATACCCTCCCGTATCAAAAAAATTTAAAGCGCCCCATGAGGCAAGAATATTTCTATCACGACCTAAAAAGGAGTTTGTAAACAGAATCTGGCAATAGCCGACATTCGTTCCCGTAGAAATGGCGCCTAATTTTCCACTATAATTCATCATAAACCCTCATTCGGGATGTGAAAGGGGATAGGCAATTGAAGAATCTAAAACGGCGGTTTCAATCACCAAGTGCAAATAACGCAGCGTGATGCTGCCTAAAGTCAAAAGCGTCTGGCATGAACAACTCTACCTGGCATTTGAATCCGAGTGACTTGCGTGGACGCGTGTTCAGTTTCCACGCAATCGCATCTAACTCGGCCTGAGAGAATACGCTCAAGTCACTCCCTTTTGGTAAATACTGGCGAGCCAAGCCGTTGGTATTTTCGTTGATGCCGCGCTGCCATGGGCTATGCGGGTCAGCAAAGAATACCTTGATTCCAGTGTCTGCCGCCAGTTGCTGATGTCCCGCCATCTCTTTGCCCTGATCGTAAGTCATCGATAAGCGTTTTTGTGCTTCGATGCGATTGAGAACAAAGCCGAAACTCTTGACTGCTGAGGCCGCGCTGGCATCCTCCATCTTGGCCAGTACAGTGAACAGCGTGGTACGTTCTACTAGCGTCCCCACTGACGAGCGGTTATGCGCGCCCTTGTTCAGATCACCTTCCCAGTGCCCCGGCACCAGCCGCTCTTCAATCTCGGCAGGCCGATCATGAATGCTGACCATGTCAGGTATCCGTCCACGCCGATCTTCACCCCGTGTACGCGGACGGCGTTTGGCATGGCCAAAGCGCAGCCAGCCAATCACTTCTGTGCGTAACTCTCCGCGTGGCATCGCATAGATTGCCGTATAGATGGTTTCGTGGGAAGCCTGTAGTGTTGGATAGTCGGGATGCACAGCCGACAGTGTGCCTGCAATCTGCTCCGGCGAGTAACCCACTTGCAAATAATGTGTGACCTGTTCCCAAAGCGCTGTACCAGGCCGCACCTTACACAAAGTGTGCGGGCTGATCGTAAAGGCTGTGGCACGCCGCTGCGCCTCATCAGCGCGGTAGCCACCCGCAATCGCTGGCCTGCCAACGCCACGCGGCATCTTCGAACGAACCCACCCGTTATGTAGTGGCCTAATAAAAACGCACACCTCAATAGGATTACAATTCACCTAGAGAGGAATCACCAATGACCCAGTCCTACAAGCATTACGAAGCCGCATTTAAGTTAGAAATCGCCCGTATGGTAGTCGATCAAGGATTGAGCATAGCGCAAGTGGTTAAAGACATGAACATAGGTCGCACAGCAGTGCGCCGCTGGGTTGAACAATACCGGGCGGAGCAACTAGGTAACACGGGTATCGGCAAGCCTATTACTGCCGAGCAGCAACGCATCCGTCAACTGGAGATAGAGAACCGCCAACTGCGCTCTGACAATGAACTATTAAAAAAAGCATCGGCCTTCTTTGCCCGCGAACTGAGATGATTGCCTAATCAATCAAGGACAACAGAAGGCCGTCAGCCAAGCATGTCGAGTATTACAAGTCAGCCGCTCGGGTTATTACACCGCCAAGCGCCGTGCCGAGAAACCCGCCATTTGCATCGCCCGCGTGCAGGTCAACGCCGCTTTTGTAGCAAATCAACGCTGCTATGGCAGTCGTCGTATTGTTGACGAACTAAAGGAGCAACGTATTAATATTGGGCGTTACAAAGTGCGTCGTTTAATGCGCGAAGCGGGTTTAAAGCCAGTTTGGACGAATGCCGGATTGATCAATGGCATCTGTTACTTGTTCAACGAAGTAGGGTTGGCTTAATTGGCGTGGGCTGACGTTAACTGATACTTTGATTTTGCGCATTATAGGATTCATTTCCCAAATCTTTAGTTGTGCGCAAGCTTGTTCAATTACCCAGTCAGCAATGGGTAGAATCATGCCTATGTCTTCAGCTAGAGGAATGAATTCGGCGAGTCAAACCATGCCACGTATTGGATGAAACCAACGGATTAATGCTTCAGCATCCCACGATGCGACCACTCTCATCTACCTGCATTTGGTAATACAGTATGAATTGATCTAAGCGCAAGGAAGCGCGCAGATCTTTCTCTAGCTCAGCGCGATATTCCATTTTGGCTTGCATGGCAGGATCAAAAAAACATATTTTGTTGAGCTAAGTGACATTTCGTGGAGGTTTTTTAGCTATTTTTCGTGCCAAATGTACAGCTACTAACACCTGCTTTCGGTCGTCTCTAAGTCCTCTGTGTCGATGCACTAATTCCTTAAGTCTGCTGTTTACCCCACCCTCAACATGATTCGTTGTGCGTGGCACATACGGGTGATCAATGAAGATAAAAAGATGCGGCAGCGCATTCCGAATGAGTGAGCGTGCAGCCCGAATGTTGCGGTGCGTATACCACCCATCTGCGCCGCCTTCCTGCTAAAGGTTCTCCATAGCTGCGCTCTTTAAGAAAGCCTGCATGTCGTCGCTCCCAGCGTCGATAGACGCACAGCCAACGTCCTCGTTGCGTCTTTGTGTGCACCGTAAACAATCGCTGTGTAAGCTTCAGCAATTCTGTACCCGCGTCTGTTTTTGGCTGTCGCCTTAATTTAATTCGAGCCAGTCGTTCGATGTGAACAATACATCGCTGAATCTTCGTCTGTGCCCATAAACACTGGGCTGCCGCCAATAGTCCCTTCTGCCCATCAATCACTACGGCATCTGGTGCAGGAAGCTTCTTCAGGAAATTCATCCAGTTTGCTAGGGGCTCTCGCTCCACAAACTGCCATGAAATTTGTGCGTCCATCGTTCTACAAATGAGGGCGGCATTCTCTCTTCCTGATAGATAAACACCATCGAGAATGTAGACGCTGCATGGAGTCTGGCTAAGCACAGTTGGTTGTTGAAACTGCTGCCACAGAGGTGTAAACCACCGAATGAGCGTCCGTCTACTTACGCCATGTTCGTCGGCAATTTCAGAGAAGGAGTGATTGCCAGTGAGCCAGTGAATAAATAGCGTTCGGTGATGTCGTGCTTGTGTATCAGGGCGACTTTTGACCGCACTTGATCTGCATAAATTGCAATACCATCGTTGAATGCCCGCAGCAGTTAGACCACGCTTTTGCATGGGATGGTCGCATGTGGAACAGTGTTTTTTTCATGAGATCAGACTACCACCTTGTCTAATCTAGGACTAAATCACTTCGCAGCCCAATCAGGGTAGGGCTTGCAGAGAAATCGAACCTCCACGAAATGTCACTTAGCTCACTTTGTTGCGCCCCGATGCTTTGGCATGGTACATGGCTAGGTCAGCCTGTTTTAGGACTTCATCAAGACTACATTGATGGCCGCGATATACGCTGACACCAATGCTAGGCGAACTATGGTGCTCAAAGTCATTGAGTTGGTAGGGACGACTTAGTTCGGCACGAACTTTCTCGGCAATCGTTTCGGATAATGATGCGGCGCTCTGTTCTAAGCTGCTCAGTGACTCAAGTGCAATCACAAATTCGTCGCCGCCCAGCCGCGCCACGGTGTCACCTTCGCGCACATTGCGCATTAAACGGCTGGCAACCTCTTTGAGCAACAGATCTCCCACATCATGACCTTGTGTGTCATTGAGGATTTTGAAATTATCTAGATCTATAAACATTAATGCGCCAAATTTCCCGCTCCGAGCACTAATGGACATGCTTTGGATTAAGCGCTCTTGCAGTAAGCGGCGGTTGGGCAATTGGGTGAGTGGATCGTAAAAGGCGAGACGATGAATTTCTTTTTCAGACTGCTTACGCGAATTGCGGTGATGTCCTGCACCATGAATAAGACGACTTGTTCGTCGCCAACTTGCACTAAGGAGATGTCGGCAAGGTAAGATTTTGTTTGATTGTTATGGCTACGGTTGAATCCAAAGTCAGTTAAGTTTGTCTTGTTTTTCAGCACCTCATAAACGGTTTCATTCAGCATGTCCATATTTAGCAGCTGATCTAGGGTGTTGTTTAAGTGTGATTTGCTATCGCTTAGCCCAAACATACGCAACACAGCGTTGTTCGCTAAATGGATATGCCCGTTGTTATCAAGCACGATGAAACCGATGGGGATGTTGCTTACAATTTGTTTGGTATAACTGCGAGCCAATGTCAGTGCCTTGTGTTCGGCATGGAAGTAGGTGTCCAGTGCCAAGCCCATGTCGAAAAAAACCACTTTTAGCAACGCCTCCAATGCTTTTTGTTGAGGTTTTGTATCGTTAGCGTCTTGTTCAAATATCACTGGTATGACTTACGATCAGGGCAAAGAGATGGCGGGACATCAGCAACTGGCGGCAGACACTGGAATCAAGGTATTCATTGCTGACCCGCATAGCCCATGGCAGCGCGGCATCAACGAAAATACCAACGGCTTGGCTCGCCAGTATTTGCCAAAAGGGAGTGACTTGAGCGTATTCTCTCAGGCCGAGTTAGATGCGATTGCGTGGCAACTGAACACGCGTCCACGCAAGTCACTTGGATTCAAATGTCCGGTAGAGTTGTTCATGCCAGACGCTTTTGACTTTAGGCAGCATCACACTGCGTTATTTGCACTTGGTGATTGAAACCGCCGTGAGAATCGCAGGAGTATCACGCATATATTAAATTTGTTTCACCTTGATGTTTAATGTTTGGATGCGATACGCAATTTGGCGCGGTGTCATGTCTAGTAAGCGTGCGGCTTTGGCTTGTACCCAGCCCGCTTGTTCCAGTGCCGCGATGACTTTTTCTCGCTCATCGAGATTTGGGTCTTCGAGATTCAAATTTTGTATGACACCTCGATTGGCTGAAATCTTCTCGTCGATTCCGGTGAGTAATACAGCGTCGCGGTCAATTAAGTTAGCTTCAGTCATTACAGAGGCGCGCTCCAGGCAGTTTTCTAATTCACGTACATTGCCCGGCCAGTCGTGATGCATTAATACACGCAATGCTGCATCACTCATGCTAAGTGCTCGGTCTTGTCGCGTGCCGATTTTATCCACCAGAAAATGTGCGATTTCTGGGATGTCTTCCAAGCGTTCACGTAAAGGGGGAAGGAATAGCGGCATCACGTTGAGGCGGTAGTACAAGTCTTCGCGAAACTTGCCAGATTCAACTTCGGCTTCCAGATCCCGGTGTGTCGCAGCAACGATGCGCACATCGACTTTGATGGTGCGAGTACCACCGACACGTTCTAGTTCGCCTTCTTGAAGTACGCGCAATAATTTGGCTTGGAAGGAGGCGGAAATGTCACCGATTTCATCAAGGAATACCGTGCCGCCTTCTGCTTGTTCAAAGCGCCCCTTTCGTTGCGCTACTGCGCCTGTAAAAGAGCCTTTCTCATGGCCGAATAGTTCGCTTTCTAACAGGGTCTCGGGCAGCGCGGCACAGTTGAGCTTGACGTAGCTACCCCGTGTGCGAGGTGAGTTGTAATGGATTGCGTTGGCGATGAGTTCTTTTCCGGTCCCAGTCTCTCCACGTATTAAAACGGTGGTGTTCCATTTCGCTACCAGACGCACCTGTTCGAAGATGCGACGCATAGCTTGGGTATGACCGATGATGTTATCGAAGCCATATTGTTCTCGTACACTGCGGCGTAAAACATCGCGTTCTTCGATGATTTCTATTTTTTCTTGTGCCACAACTTGCGATAAGCGCACGCTTTGACCAATCAGGTTGGCGACCATTTCAAGAAAATGCTTGTATTCGTTTAGTTGTGAGGAAATATTGGGCGCAGGTTGTGCGGCTAATACGCCGACGATTTTCTTTCCCTGACGGATAGGCACGCCGACGAATGCTCCCTGCGGATTATAAATACCGAGACGTGCGAGGAAGCGTGGTTCATCCATGATGCACGCCACTACTATGCTATCGCCAGTATTTAAAATACTGCCTAATATACCTTCGCTAGGTAAGTAACTCACTTCTTCGGTAACCGTGTCGGAAATGCCATATACCAATGACACTTGCAAGTCTCCGCTAGGGGCATTAATCAGGCTGACCATGCCACGCTCTAAGTCCATGCCTTCGTGTAAAGCATGTAGTACACCGTCTAGGGTTTCCTTGAAGTTGAGGGAGTGTGAAAGCACACGGCTTACCTGATACAGAGTTTCTAATTCGGCGCGAAGCAGATCAAGCTCGAATTTGGCACTGCCCTGTATAAATGAATTAGACATGACGCTCTCCAGTTGCAATTGGTAATTGCACGCGTACTCGGCACCCGCTGTGATATACGGGGTCAATGTCTATGGTGCCGCTGTATCGACTTACCACTTCTTGAGCCATGGCGAGACCTAAGCCAAGGTGCTGACGGGCAGCTCCTTTGGTGGTGAAAAAAGGTTGAAATATTTTGTAGCGCAATGCTTCTGGAATACCTTGCCCAGTGTCTTCGACATTAATTTCGATATGATCTATGTGTACTGCTGACGTGATGCGTAGTTCGCGGCGATCGCTACGATGATAGTTCACTGATTCAATCGAATTTGAAATTAGCTGTTTGAATAGATTGGAAAGTTGCGATAAATGCCCAGAGACCAGGGCGGGAGCACTTGAGGGGAGGCACTCTACAACGATGCCCGCGCCGAGGAGCTTGCTCGTGGTGAGTTTAAGCATGTCTGATATCACTTCATTAATATCTATCTGTTGCAACGCTTCACCTGTTTCGCTAGGGATGCCGGCACGCAAAGTTTCTAAAGCGTCACGGCTTTTTTGTATTGCTTCACCAAGGACACTGGAGGGGATGCTTTCTAGGCCGGTATTGTTTGCAGCTTGATTAGATAAACGTCGCTCCAACATATTGGCGGCTGCGCTTAGCATATTGAGCGGCTCTTCTAGTTGATATACCGCCCCTGCCAGTGTTTCGCCCAAGCCTTGTATGCGTTCCTGTTCCGAAAGTAGCGCTTGCAGGCTGTTGATACGCAGTGCTTCTTGCTGACGCTTTAGTTCGCTGATGTCTTGGATGGTAAGTAATTGATAATGGCGAAGTAGCGGTTCGTAGAACGCGTCAGCACCGACATCCTGTTCCTCGAACCAAGATGTTGCGCAGGAAAACCAGCGTGCAGGACGGTTGTTTACTTCGATGCATACTTCACCTGCGGCAATGTTGCGATGTTTGTCATAAGCCGTGGTAAATGTGTTGCCCATTTGTTCGCGCAATGCGGCCAGAAGCTGCGCAGCGGGTTCTTTGCCAATGTCACTAATCAGCTTTTTAGATTCATGGTTATCTAGTACGACGCGTTCTTTTTCGTCCAGTAATGCGATGGCAACTTGTGCTGAATCCACAACAGATTCGATCAGGGTCTTCTGATTTTGTACTTGGCGTTCTAAGCGATGTACTTCTGTCACATCGCGCTGTGTGCCGAAAAAGTGTGTGGCTAAACCTTCATCGCTCACGACAGGTGTGATTGTGACACCAGCCAGATAGCGACTGCCATCTTTGCGCTTGTTTACTAATAGACCATTCCACGGACGCTGACGTTGTATTTGCGCCCAGAGTGTCTCGTAAACCAGCTTGGGGGTGACACGGTAAGACAGAATAGACTCGTTATGCCCTACGATCTCATCCGCGCCATAGCCGGTAATGCGTTGGAATGCGGAGTTGGCATACACAATATTGGCATGCGCATCCGTGATGGATATCGCCAGCGCAGCCTGGTCAACAACTTGCCGGAATATGTGCTGCGGTACTCGGTCTGCATTGTCCTGTGCCGAACTGGATGAAGTGGCGGGGGATTTAGACATGAGCGCTCCGATGCTTTATGAGGATACAGTTAAGCGCAGCAATAACCATGCCCATAATTAGCTTCGCAGTTAAACCTTCTAGGAGGCAGGAAGAATGTCGTCTTTGCTACATCTGCACGCAGTACGCCCCGACAATGACAAACATTTTTTGCACCTGTGTAGTGCGCTAATGCACCAAACACTTGATTTTGTACAGCCTGATTTTTAGATGACTCATTGGCACGAGGCTTGCAAATAGCTAAGCAGGAGATGTTGATATGAGCGAATACCGGTTGTTGCTTTTAAGTACGGCACTGCTAAGTTACGTGGTGCTGGTGAAGTTTTTGGGGCTATGCCCATTTATGGGTGTGTCCAAGAAAATGGACGGTGCGCTAGGGATGGGCATGGCCACGACTTTTGTGTTGACCTTGGCTACAGCCGCAACTTGGATGTTGGAGCATTGGTTGTTGATGCCACTGGGCATTCAATACCTACGTATCTTGGCGTTTATTCTGACAATTGCAGCGGTGGTGCAATTTACCGAGATGCTAATTCGCAAAGTCAGTCCGAGCTTGTATCAGGTGCTGGGTATTTACTTGCCACTGATTACGACCAACTGTGCAGTGTGAGGCGTTGCACTTCTTAATGTGCAGGAGCAAAGCAGTTTTATGCACAGTCTTTTACATGGTTTCGGTTCGGCAGTTGGATTCACCTTGGTGATGTTGTTGTTCACCGGTTTGCGGGTGCGGCTTGCCTTGGCGCAAGTTCCTGCTGCTTTTAGCGGCGCGCCAATTGGTTTTGTGGTGGCAGGGCTGTTGTCCTTGGCTTTCATGGGTTTCGCCGGCTTGGCCGGACATTGAGGGTGTAAATGATGTTTTTCGCTATCGTCAGTTTGACCGTGCTGGATGCTGTGTTTGGACTGCTGTTGGGACTTGCCGCGCGCTATTTAAAAGTAGAGGGCAATCCCTTTGTTGCGGAGATTGAGCAGTTGCTGCTCGGTTCGCAGTGTGGTCAGTGCGGTTTCCCCAGTTGCACTGGCGCAGCACAAGCATTGGCTGATGGAGGTGCGCCTGTCACGCTGTGCCCGCTCGGTGGTCGAGCTTTGGCATTGGCGCTTGCGGATAAATTGGGGGTGGATGCCGATCTTTCTGGTGTGGAAGACAGTGTGCCGATGATTGCGGAAGTAAAAGAAGAGATATGTATCGGATGTACGCGCTGCTTTAAAGTCTGCCCGACGGATGTCATTATGGTCGCGGCTCAGCAAATGCATTCGGTGTTCCGAGAAGCGTGTACCGCCTGCGGTAAATGTGAAGAAGTCTGCCCAACCGAATCAATCAAGTTACAAGCCATTCCCGCGACTTTACAGTCTTGGCATTGGCATAGGCCACGGGAGGGCGCGGCATGAAGCTTTTTAGTCTACTTGGTGGAGTGCATCCAGAGGGACGCAAGGAATTATCTGCGGAGCGCAGCATTCGTTGCCTTCCTTTACCCAAAAAGTTATTCGTGCCATTTCAGCAGTATATCGGAGCACCCGCTACGCCAATGGTGAATATGGGAGACAAGGTGTTGAAAGGCCAGCTTATTGCCGTCGCGCAGGGGATGGTTTCTTCGGCGATTCACGCGCCGACTTCGGGCTTGGTTGTTGCGATGGGGGATTATGTGGCACCCCATCCTTCCGGTTTGCCAGTGCCGACTATTACCTTGGAAAGTGATGGGGAAGACAAGTGGATAGAAACGCAATGTCAACGCCAAATAGAAATATCCGCTTTTCTGCAAAGTAGAAATGTCCGCTTTCCCCGTTTTCTTTCGCTACAAAGTAGCACGCTGCCCGTCGATGGCGGACTTCCCGATAGGCATGTTTCTCCATGGATGGTTCTGTGCTGGTTTGTGTCCAGTACTGCGCCGAGCCATCGCTTTATCTACTCTTTCATTGAGCGTTTTACTATCGGCCACCGCTCCCTGCCGCTGTTGTTTTGACATGACGCTATAGACTAGCTTTCGCTTTCTCCAGATTAATTCTTTTTGGCCGTCAAAGTGTTCGTGCACCGTGACTTTCGCGCCCCTCAGCGCTAGCCCCGTCCCCGTCGTGACTACTTGCAACAATTGGTTTTCATATTGGCAGGATAGGTTTGTAGTGGTCAAGTAATTTCGCACACCTCAATAGGTTGCTTTGCTGCAAACTGCTTTTCATAAACTATTGGTGCTAAGTTTCCCAAGGCGGAGTGCCTTCGTGTGCAGTTATAGAATGCCACGATGTAATCCGTCACGTCTTTACTGGCCTCCATTTGGTTTGCATATTCCCGTTGCCACACCCGCTCTATCTTCAAGTTCAAGAAGAAGCGTTCCATCACTGCATTATCCCAGCAATTACCTTTGCGACTCATGCTGCAAATGATGCCATGTTGTTTCAGCAAGGCTTGGTATCCGTGGCTGGCGTACTGGCTACCTCGATCCGAATGCAATATCAGCCCAGCCATTGGTTGCCGTTGTCCAATCGCCATCTGCAACGCCTGACAGACTAAAGCCGCTGGCATCGTTGGACTCATTGCCCAGCCGATGATCTTGCGTGAATGCAAGTCCATCACTGCGGCTAAATACAGCCAACCTGTTTTGGTGCGAATGTAGGTAATATCTGAAGTCCAAGCCTGATTCGACTGCGGGGGATTAAACTGACGATTCAGTAAGTTCTCCGCCACGGGCAGATCGTGCTTGCTGTCGGTCGTATTCACGAACTTCTTCTTCCATACTGGCTTTAAACCCGCTTCTCGCATTAAACGACGTACTTTGTAACGCCCAATATTAATACGTTGCTCCTTTAGTTCGTCAACAATACGACGACTGCCATAGCAGCGTTGATTTGCTACAAAAGCGGCGTTGACCTGCACGCGGGCGATGCAAATGGCAGTGTTCTCGGCGCGGCGCTTGGCGGCGTAATAACCTGAGCGGCTGACTTGTAATACTCGACATGCTTGGCTGACGACCTTCTGTTGTCCTTGATTGATTACGCTGTAAATCATCTCAGTTCGCGGGCAAAGAAGGCCGATGCTTTTTTAATAGTTCGTTATCAGAGCGCAGTTGGCGGTTTTCTATCTCCAGTTGACGGATGCGTTGCTGCTCGGCAGTAATAGGCTTCCCGATGCCAGCGTTACCTAGTTGCTCCGCCCGGTATTGTTCAACCCAGCGGCGCACTGCTGTGCGACCTATGTTCATGTCTTTAACCACTTGCGCTATGCTCAATCCTTGATCGACTACCATACGGGCGATTTCTAACTTAAATGCGGCTTCATAATGCTTGTAGGGCTTGGTCATTGGTGATTCCTCTCTAGGTGAATTGTAATCCTATTGAGGTGTGCGTTTTTATTAGACCACTACATATTGACTCCCGCTACCTTATTCGGTTTCTGGCTGTACGGTTGGCCGGCTATTAATTTGTGGGCGGTGTCCTTGATTGCAGCTATTCTCGGTGAAGCCTTTGTGCTGAGTTTACAAAAGCGTGCTGTGCGTCCGGCTTTGATGGATGGCTCGGGTATTTTGACCGCATGGCTGTTGGCGATTTAGCTACCGCCTTTTGCTCCTTGGTGGATTGCCGTCATGGGTAGTTTGTTCGCCGTGATTATCGGCAAGCAGTTGTTTGGCGGTTTGGGGCAGAACGTGTTCAATCCGGCAATGGCTGTGCGCGTGATGCTGTTGATTTCTTTCCCTTTTGAGATGACTAGTTGGGTTGCACCTACGCCATTGGGTTCATCACAAGCACCTAGTTGGCTGGAAAGTCTGCGCATTACTTTCTTGAGCCAGCCTTTAGATGGCATGGCTAGTGCTTCTTTATTGGGGCATGTAAAAACCGAGTTTACGCGTGGCGTGGGTGTGGATCAGGCGTTAGCGGGATATTTTGCACCATTGGATGCGCTAATGGGGAGTAGAGCGGGCAGTTTGGGAGAAACCGCCGCCTTGTTGATTTTGGCGGGTGGGATTTTCCTCATTGCGCGCCGCATTATTACTGGGCAGGCTCCCGTAGCCATGCTGCTCGGTGTGGCGGTGCCCGCGCTCATATTTAATCTGATCGACAGCAATCATTATGTCGGGCCGTTAGTACATTTGTTGAGCGGCGGTTTGATGCTGGGCGCATTTTTTATTGTTACCGATCAGGTGACATCGCCGAATACGGCACGAGGGCAATTCATATTCGGATTGGGTTGTGGCCTGCTCACATGGATTATTCGCACATGGGGTGGCTATCCAGAAGGAGTGGCATTCGCCGTGATGCTGATGAATTCGGCGACCCCGCTGATCGACCAGTATGTCAAACCACGTATTTATGGACGTGATTGCAAGGGTGTAGCGCTGCCTGTGAAGAAGGAGTCTTGAGATGAAACTCGCAGAATTACGCGGTAAATTGAGTTGTCAGGGCATCTTGCTCGGCGGCGTAGCGCTATTTACCAGTGCGGCATTGGCTTTAGCTTCGCGTGCCACCGAAGCCGATATACGCGCTGCCGAAGCTCGTGACCTCAAACAGTCGCTGACGCAAGTATTACCTAGCGCTTACGACAATGACTTGCTTAAAGATACGGTTTCTTTGCCAAGTAAAAATGGTGATGTCTTGGTGTATCGCGCTCGGCATGCGGGCAAAGTGGATGCGGTGGTCTATCGCGTGGTCGGGCATGGTTATGCCGGAGCGGTGGTGTGTGTGATGGGTGTGTCACGCGAGGGAAAAATACTGGGAGTGCGCGTTATTAAGCATACCGAAACACCGGGTCTAGGCGACAAGATTGAAACGGCTAAGAGTAATTGGATACATTCATTTGATGGCAAGTGGCTGGGAGAGCCGACACCTGATAAGTGGGCGGTAAAAAAAGATGGTGGCGTGTTCGACCAATTCGCTGGTGCGACCATCACCCCGCGCGGAGTAGTCAAGGCAGTAAAGGAAGGGCTGGAGTTCTTTGCAAATGAACGTGCGAATTTGCTGGATGAAGTGATCGTGCCGAGGGTGAAACCATGAACGAAAAATATACGAACATCGTGCGTGAAGGGCTGTGGAGCAACAACGTGGTGTTTGCACAAATGCTGGCGCTATGCCCGACCTTGGCGGTGACAAGCACGGCAACCAACGGTCTTGGCATCTACGGCAGTGTTACTGCTTTCCAATATCATTGTTTCCCGTATTCGTCATTTGGTGAGTGCCGAGGTGCGTATTCCGGTTCCGGTGTATGTCGTGTTGATAGCTACATTGGTGACATTGGTGGATATGAGCTTGAATGCTTGGGCGCATGAGCTATATAAGGTGCTCGGATTGTTCATTGCATTGATTGTGGTGAACTGTGCCATTCTGGGACGCGCTGAATCCTTTTCCTCTAAATCAAATGTGATGGATGCCGCGTTGGACGGGCTGATGATGGGTCTCGGGTTTACGCTCTCCTTGGTGGTGATCGGCGAGGTGCGTGAGGTGCTGGGTAGCGGCACGTTGTTCGCTAATGCTCACTTGTTGTTAGGCCCATCGTTTGCGTTTTTGGAAACAACTATCGTTCCAGATTACAAAGGATTTTTGTTGATGGTTCTGCCCCCTGGCGGCTTTATCGTTGTGGGGATGTTGCTGGCTGTGAAGCGGGTGTTGGATCAACGAAAAGCAGCGCGAAGCACTGAAGTGCCAGCGAGTTAGGAGGTAATATGCAAATCGGAGTCGCTTATTCTGAACCTGCGCAGCAAATTTGGCTGCGTATAGAAGTGCCGGATGATGTCACGGTGCTGCAAGCAATCGAACAATCCGGTATCCTGCGCAAGTTTCCGGGAATCGAATTGGCCAGTTGTAGTGTTGGTGTCTTCGGCAAAATGACCTAAATGGACGCAACACTCAAGCCTGGCGACCGAGTTGAGTTATGCCGCGCCATTACCGCCGACCCCGCTACGGTGCCACGTCGTCGCATTACCGGAAATGACGATGAATAACCACAAGGAAGTCTCATGCCTATCCGTGATCTTATAGATACGAACTGTGTCGCTCTGAACGAGAGCGCCACCATTAGTAGTGCGACCCAGCATCTGCTTGCCCATAAACGCTCCTCTTTGCCTGTGACGGATAGCAATGGTTGCTATCTCGGCATGTTTAGCATGCACCGTTTACTTTCTTTGCTATTGCCCAAAGCTGTCCTGATCGACGGAGGTGTGAGCGATTTAGGTTTTGTTTCTGATCCGATGGAAATCCTGAGTGAACGTATGCGCGAGCATGGTGCCCGCCAAATCGGTGATGTGCTGGAGAAAAGAGCGCCTGTTGCTTATCCTGACACACCTTTGTTGGAGGTGGTGTTGCATCTATATCGTGGTGAGAATGATATTCCCATAGTGGAAAAAGACAGCAATAAATTCCTTGGCATGCTTGCCGGATCCATCCTGTTGGACAAAGTTTGTAAGGGCAACTGAAATGCACGGAGAAGAACAAATTAGTCATGTCCTATTTGGCATGAACCCTTTGTGGCTAGCAACTACAATTTTTCTTATCACCTACATGGTGATTATCTCGGAGCGTGTTAACCGCGCGATTGTCGCCTTGTTGGGCGGCGGCTTGATGATTATGTGTGGCATTCTCACCCAAGAAGCCGCAATACGTGGCATCGACTTCAATACACTCGGCTTGCTGATCGGCATGATGGTAATTGTGTCCATCACCAAAAAAAGTGGTGTATTTCAATTCGTTGCTATTTGGATTGCCAAAAAGGTAAAGGCGCATCCCCTCGGTATCATGATAATGATGTCGGTAGTGACGGCGGTATTTTCAGCGCTGCTCGACAACGTCACCACAGTGTTGTTGGTTACGCCTGTGATATTGCTCATTACTGAAGAGCTGAAAATCAAACCTTACCCCTACCTTTTTGCAACCATTATTATGTCTAATATAGGCGGCACGGCCACTTTAATCGGTGACCCGCCTAACATCATGATCGGCTCGGCAGCGAATCTTACTTTCAATGACTTCCTGCTTAATACCGCCCCTATTACACCTTTGATCTTCATCATTACCATGGTGCCGATTTGGTGGATATGGCGTAAAGACTTTGTTGCTACAAAGGAAGATCGAGCACGCGTGATGCGCTTTAATGAAATTGAAGCTATCACTGACTGGAAGTTGCTAAAACAAGCTTTATTTGTATTTTCACTCGTCATTGCTGGGTTCATGACACATAGCATTGTGCATTTAGAGCCAGCCACTATTGCGATGTTCGGTGCGGCTATGTTGTTGTTGCTTGAAAACTTCGCCAGTGACCCAGAAACTCAAAGTAAACGGGTTCACCATGCCCTGTCGGAAGTGGAATGGATCACACTATTTTTCTTCATCGGGCTGTTTATGGCGGTGAATGGTATTGAGCAAGCGGGCTTGATTTCAGCAATGGCTAACGGATTGTTGAGTTTCACCGGCGGTGATTTGACGAATACTGCACTGGCTATTTTGTGGGGTTCTGCGGTTGCTTCTGCCTTCGTGGATAACATTCCTTTTGTTGCGACCATGATTCCCTTGATTAAATCTATGGCCCCAGCGATGGGTGGGGAGCAAGCCATCATGCCACTATGGTGGGCCTTGGCCTTAGGTGCATGTTTGGGCGGCAATGGTACGCTGGTAGGCGCTTCGGCTAACCTAGTAGTGGCTGGGATCGCCGAACAGGCAGGTACCCCAATCCGCTTTGCGACTTTCTTAAAGATAGCATTCCCACTAATGCTGCTGTCGATCTTGATCGCGCATTTTTATCTTTATTTTAGGTATTTGGCGTAAAGCAAAACTTTCACCACAGAGACAAAGAGAAAGTCAAAAACCAACAGCTTATGTAGGACGGGTTAGCCCGTGGGCGTAACCCGACGTCGGCTTGTCGCGACCATGCTTATGTCGGGTTACGCTGCGCTAACCAGACCTACCTTGGTTCCGGTTTGTCCGCTTTGTCCGGCTTAGGGAGGTGCTGATTAATTCGTCATCTCCGCGAACGCGGAGATCCAGCGTCTTTATTTAAAGGGTTCCCACTTTGGTGGGAATGACTAAGCCAAATAAATCAGTATCCACCCTGCCTATCGACTAAGGCTGGCTAAAGCACTTGCCAAGTCGCTTTAGTGGTGAAAACGTTTTGCCTAGAGCGACGCCCCTACATCGGCTGTTTTTTTAAGAACGCCACTGGTGCGCCATTCATCATTGCTAGATGGGTGTCAAACCATTCTGGCAACCCCTCTTTTACATATGCACGTACCAACGGCAGTCGGCCATGCTTTAGGCTGCGGTTGAGTTGCTGCAATTCACCTAACACTCGGTGGTGTTCTGCTTCATGCACGCCCAATCCTGGGTATTTGGCTTCGCGCATTAGCTTGCCTTCGGCAATGAAATGCTCACGGGTATGAGTGACTAAGGCTTGAAACAGGCTGGGAAACTCAGCATTGCTGGCGGCAATGAGCACCGCCACTTGTTCGATGAAGTCACGATGTGAGTCATCTAACTCATCTACGCCTAAACTGTGACGCTCAGCGTCCCATTGTGCCTGCTTCATGTTGCTAGGCTGCCATTCCAGCTTTCTGAAAAAGTGAGAAAGTCCGCTACATCGGCATTGATGATCTCAATGTTGAGACGATCCAGATAACGTTTTTCTTTGTCAGTTGGATGAGGAATAAGCGCCCAACCTGCGGGCTTGTCTGCGCCGAAAATAATATCCGAAAAAACCATGCGATCAGTATCTCGATTCAACCTCATGCCTAGCAAGAGATAGCGTTTGTTTTGGCGAGAGCGCTTAATGAAGGACGGAATTGCAAACCCTCCCATCAACTCGGTAATGTAGTCCATGAAATCAGCATCAGATGCGATGTAGTTAGATTCTGGAAGTGGTGTGCCAAGTGGCTTTGTGCTATCCACTGCCTCCTGTTCGATTGCTGTGTAGCTCGTGCCGTCAAAGCTAAAAAGACGGAAACGGAAATCTTTGCCGGACATGCGCGCAATGCCAACAATCCGTGTGTGAGGAATAGACGCATATTGTTTTTGCAGCTGTGTGTCGCGGTTCACATCAATAATGTAAGGCAGTTTCTGCGTTCCCAACCATCCGTGAAGGGCAGGTGTAGTCCACTCCGTATCACGATAAGTGGCACCCAAAAAATTATTAACAGCAGAGCGCCCGCGTTTTAGCTAAACATTCATCGCTGCACGTGGGAATTCATACATCAGCTTGGGGGCCGTTGGCTGACCGTTATTCATCGCTAAGATCAAACTATCGCTGTCAGCTGGAATTGCCTTGCCGCGGCAGGCTCGACTACGCCATGCAACGCGCCGGGGCCAAGATAGGGAACAACGCTGCCATCAGACAAGCCGCTAAAGATATTTTCGAATGCGGTATTCATTTCAGGATAACTCCTTGTGTTGGTTGATGAGTAATACGCTCGCAATAAACGCGCCAGCGTGAATTCCTAGTATTGGCGGGGTGTTTGAATGGAATTGAATGGAGTGAATGTTACAAAGTGAAAATCTTGTCGCACATTGGTGTGAGGGTAGGGCTTGTTTGGCGTAATAAATAGTTTGATGTGAGCGTTATACAAAATGCTCTGGGTACGTCTGTAAGTATTTGACTAAAAAGGCAGGGAATGAAATTTCTTAGCGGAGATTAAGGATGCAGAGCTTGTTGAAAATTCAAACAGACATAGTCTGGCACGCAAAATGCGGATCTATCTGTACCATGTGGCTGATTCAAAGATTGGTGAAACTTGATGAGTTATCTATTATTGATATTAGTGGCGGGTATGGTGCTGATACACAGAGGCCCAGAGAATCGTCAATACGGATTTCGTGACGGATTCAAGGATATTGTAAATTGGGTATGCGGGTTTGCTGTCGCGTTTGTAGTTGAGGTTTCGATAATGTTTAATTTGTAAGCGATTGTATTCAGTTTTATAAGCTTTGCGATTACGTTGCCACATCCTCAAGACATTTGAAAACTTTCTGATGAATTTGGCCTGACTTTGTAACTATATGTTCCGTATGATTAAAAGGCAGAACTTAAGCATCCCAAGGCAAGAAATTTAGTGAAATGCCATCTAATATGGTTAATTAGCGTCTCATAGAGATGCGCCGCTCCGTGTTATTACTCTGTGTTTTCTGTGGTGCAACTGTGGTTATTAAAAATAATATCAGCGAAAGATAAATTACTTGTTAAATGTAACATTACTGAAACATTTGGCGTGCATTTTCCAGCTAAAATACGCTTTTGATAACTAACAATAGGCGGCAATTATGAATTTAGCAGAATTATTTCGTCACGCGACCGAGCTACACGAGCTTTCTCCTGGTCAGGCTCTTTTTAAAGAGGGTGAACATGGCGACTTGATGTATGTGCTGATGACTGGAAATGCCGAGATTAGTGTTAATGGCAGAGTAGTAGAGGCCGCTGAGACAGGAGCTATGTTTGGTGAAATGACAATGATTGGTGATGAGCCTCACTCGGCAACAGTTATTGCGAAAAGCGCTTGTACATTGATGCCTATTGGGCGCGAGCGTTTTAATTTTCTGATTCAGCAGACACCAAACTTTGCGTTACATGTGATGCGCGTAATTGCAGATCGCTTGCGTAAGACAGATGCCATGTTGTAATTCCATGCTGTACTTAGGGATGCACTGATGAAATCGTGCAGCTTGTCGGGTTACGCTAACCCGACTTACCGATCTCTGTGTGCGCGGAGATGACGAATAATTAGCGTTTTCTTAAATTGCATGTGCTGAGGCGAGTCTTAATGAATTTATAATGGAAATGTAACCTTATTGTTATGCAAGCCGAATATTGTGTCGATCGATGAACTTTATCGCGAATTCTATTTGGAGGCATTAATGAGCTTAGTTACTGAACAACAAAAATTAGATTCACTTGGCGGAGCAGGTTTACTGGAAAGCATACTTCCTCAGTCTGGATATGAAGGCACGCAAGCTGAGCAAAATGTAATTCGACGTTCCGCTGAGATACGGAAATTTGAACGATCTTCACAGCAGCTTGAATTAGTTATTTTTGCCGGAATAATCGGTACTTATGTGCTGGTAGCTTTATTCGGAGTGATCCCTAGCAACCCTTTCGCAATTTGAAGCAAGCCGGAGAAAGTTATTTTCTTTAATGCGTGAGGACTAGCTAGCAGGTAAAATCCCGCGCTATGAATTCTCAGCTATCACCATCTGCACAGCGCCGTCTGGCGCGCATTCAACAACTCACTAGCATTGAATACCCCGCCGACTTACCGGTGGTGGCTCGGCGCGAGGAGTTGGCTGAGGCCATTGAAAAAAATCAAGTCGTCATCGTATGCGGTGAAACTGGCTCGGGAAAAACTACGCAGTTACCCAAGATATGTTTAAGCATGGGGCGTGGCGTGTTGGGCGTAATCGGGCACACTCAACCGCGTAGAGTTGCGGCGCGTTCGGTGGCGGCACGTATTGCGCATGAGTTGAAATCTGAACTCGGTGGGCTGGTTGGCTACAAGGTGCGCTTTAACGATAAGGTCTCGGCAGATACCTGCGTCAAGTTGATGACCGACGGTATCCTGCTGGCTGAGATACACCGCGATCCGCAGTTGAAGCATTACGACACCATCATCATCGATGAGGCGCATGAGCGCTCTCTCAATATTGATTTTTTGCTGGGCTATTTGCGCCAACTGCTACCGCGTCGCCCCGATTTAAAACTCATTATCACATCGGCGACGCTTGATGCCGAACGTTTCTCCAAACATTTTTCCGGCGCGCCAGTGTTGCAAGTCACTGGCCGTACTTATCCGGTAGAAGTGCGCTACCGTCCACCGCAGAAAAATGAAGATGGCGACATGCAAAATGTGCCGCAGGCTATATGTAGCGCACTAGATGAGTTGAGCATAGGCGGTTTGCGAGGTGATGTGCTGGTGTTTCTGCCGGGTGAGCGTGAGATACGCGATGCCGCCGAAGCTTTGCGTAAGCATCAGCATAAGGGCGTTGAAATCCTGCCCCTGTTTTCGCGCTTGTCTATTGCTGAGCAAGATCGTGTATTCAAGCTCGCCCCCGGTATGCGCCGCATCATATTGGCAACCAACGTGGCGGAGACCTCGCTTACTGTGCCAAATATTGCGTATGTGATCGATAGCGGGCTGGCGCGTATCAATCGCTACAGCGTGCGTCAGAAGGTCGAGCAGTTACGTATCGAAAACATTGCACGTTCTGCCTCCAATCAACGCGCCGGTAGATGTGGTCGCGTGATGAGTGGTGTGTGTATTCGTTTATACGAAGAAGATGATTTTTTGTTGCGTCCCGAGTTTACCGATGCCGAAATATTCCGTGTATCGTTAGCTACGGTTATTTTGCGTATGTGTGCCTTGGGATTGGGTGAAGTAGAAAAATTTCCCTTCATTGAACCACCCGGTTCGCGAGCCATTACAGATGGCTATCAATTGTTGCAGGAACTAAATGCAATTGACCCCATGCGCCAGCTAACGCCACTAGGCCATGAACTCGCGAAACTGCCTCTTGATCCAAAGGTGGCAAGGTTGTTATTGGCGGGGCGGCAGTATCACTGCCTGAGCGAGATTCTCATCATCGCCAGCGCCTTGGCGCTGCAAGATCCGCGTGATCGCCCAGCAGAGCGGCGCGAAGCAGCCGATGCCGCACATCAGCGCTTTAATGATGAGCGTTCGGACTTCCTAGCCTACGTTAAATTGTGGGCATGGTTCAAAGAGGCGGTTAAGCACAAGAAAAGTAACAAGCTGTGGGCGAACGCATGTCGCGAAAAATTCCTGTCGCCAATGCGCTTACGCGAATGGCACGAGTTGCACCAACAATTACATGCGCAAGTATCAGAAATGGGTATGCGTTTTAATGAGCAGCCCGCGAGCTATGAGCAAATTCACAAAGCACTGTTGACTGGATTGCTGGGCAATATCGGCTGTAAAGGCGTGGACCGAGAGCCGTACTACCTCGGGCCGCGTGATATTAAATTCTTCATTGCATCTAATTCGGTATTGGCAAAAAAAGGCGCGAAATGGGTAGTCGCAGCGGAAATCGTAGAGACGACCAAGCTCTTTGCGCGTTGCATGGCGCGCATTGAACCGGAGTGGTTGGAAGAAGTTGGCACACATCTCATTAAACGCCATTACTACGATGCGCACTGGGAGAAAAAAGCGGCGCAGGTCGCCGCTTGGGAGCGCAGCACGCTGTATGGTTTGCTTCTCAATCCGAAGAAACGCGTGCATTACGGGCCGATGAATCCGCAAGAGTCACGCGAAGTGTTTATTCGCGAAGCCTTGGTTCTTGGTGAGTTCAACACGCAAGCCCAGTTCTTCGCGCACAACCAGAAGCTTATCGCTGACATTGAAGCGCTCGAACATAAATCACGCCGCCCAGATGTGTTGGTGGATGATGAGTTGATCTTCGCTTTCTATGACGCACGCATTCCAGCGGGTATTCATAACGGCGCAGCATTCGAGCATTGGCGCAAAGAGGCGGAGCGCGAAACACCTAAACTGCTGCACCTGAAAAAAGATGACCTGATGCGCCATGAGGCGGCAGGTATTACCACCGATCAGTTCCCGCCGCAGACCTTGATGAATAATGTTAGTTATGAGCTGGCTTACCACTTTGCGCCGGGCAAGAGCGATGACGGTGTCACGCTCAGCGTGCCGCAAGCCTTGCTGAACCAAGTCTCGGCAACGCGTTGCGAATATCTGGTGCCGGGAGTGTTGACTGAAAAAGTGGCGCAGTTGATAAAATCGCTGCCGCAGAAAGTGCGTCGCAATTGCGTGCCGGTGCCGGAATTCGCGGCGACATTTTGCGCGGCGGTAAAGCCTTCGGAGACCCCGTTGTTGCAAGCCTTGACGCGTTATATTCGCGAACAAAAGCAAATCGAAGTGCCTCTAGATGCATTCCGTGTGGAGCAATTGCCAGCGCATCTGCGGATGAATTTTCGTGTAGTGGATGAGCATGGTCGACAGTTAGGAATGTCGCGCAACTATGTGCAGTTGCGGACTGACTGGGCGATTGCATCACTTCCAGTAGAAGGGGCGAGTCCTAGCCGCAATAAGTCAGCAGCTCGCGGGCAGGGCGCGCTGCCACAAAAAACAGAGACTAGCTACATCGCCTGGAGCTTCGGCGATTTCAAGGCGACCCGTGAAGAGCCGCGTGCTGGGCAGACTGTTACCGTATTTAACGCGCTGGTCGATATGGGCGAAGCAGTGAGTTTGCAGAGTTTTGACACCCGTGATGAAGCGCAAGCAGCGCAGCGTTTAGGCTTACGTCGTTTATTTCAGCTAGCGTTGAAAGAGCAGGTGAAATATCTGGAGAAAAATCTGTCGGGAATGCAGGCAATGTCCATGTTGTTTCTTCTCTTTGGTAGTCAGCAAGACTTGCAGCGCCAAATTCTCGCAGTAACTTTTGATCGCTGTTGTTTGAACGAACCTCTGCCAGAAACTGAAAAAGAATTTGCCACACGCTGCAAAGACGCAAAAGCACGCTTGAATTTAGTAGCACAAGAAATAGCGCGACTGGTGGGAACCGTGTTGACGGAGCACCAAGCCTTGCAAAAGGCTTTGCCCGGATACAAAGCTCACGGCCAAGTGTTGCAAGACATTCGAAGTCAATGCGAATGGCTGCTGGGCAAGGAATGGGTAGGGAATACGCCGTTTGAGCGCATGCAACACATGCCCCGCTATCTGAAAGCGATCAATGTGCGCCTGACCAAGCTACGCAGCAATCCCGCCCGTGATACGCAAAACATGTCGCTGATGCAACCGCTGCAACAGCAATGGCAACGTAAATTATCCGCTCAACAGGGCGAAGTTGATGTGCGACTGGACGATTTTGGCTGGATGGCGCAGGAATTACGCGTATCGCTATTCGCGCAAGAACTCAAGACTCCGGTGATTGTGTCGGTGAAACGATTGGAGAAAATGCTGGCTGGGATTTGAGATGGATTAAGCTCAGCAGTTGAGTCCGCAGATTTGCGAGATGTTGCCTGCGGCAACATCTCTGCGAAAACTAATTAGTGGATGAAAAGCTGCTTTTAGTCACTTATCAGTTAACGGATGTCAAAACGTGGCAAGATTTTGCATCGGCTGGGCTTTCGCCCGACTTGTCGGGTTGAAACCCGATCTATCTTGGCTCCGGCTTGTCCGGTTTAGGTTTAACAGTTGCTTGCAGTCGAAAGTGCAATATCTTGGTATCCCTGAATCGATTTGTCTAATTTCACCCGCAGGCATTGCTCTTTGGCTTTCCCGTTTGTATTAGTCGAGATACGGTAAATGGAAATGACTTCATTCGATATAGTGAGTTCCTTAGTCGCATTGATGCCGATGGTGATCGATGGCCACATATGTGAGAGCGACTCGCAGTGCAAATAATCCTTGCACAGATTTATCTCGGCGGATTTGCCTAGGTCGTTGATCAAGTTTATATTTGAAATGTGCGGATCGGGCTTGGAACAAGCCGTCATGAGCGGTAACAAAATCAAACAAATCAAAGAAATATAGTGTATTTTTTTCATCAAATCTCTTAGTGTGGGTTTAGATCGAGCGCAATGGTCTTGTTAGGCCGTGTAATTAATTCAGCTGCTGATGTTACTTGTTGCACAAGGCGTTTCACTTTGAATGTGATCGCGACACTCGTGATTATATGACACCTTTGTATTGAATATCTGGAGGCAATACGATACACCTAAAGTGCCGGTGTCTGGTCTAACATCCCAACAATGTTGGACTATTAGATCAGCCCTCAAGTCTTCGAGCATGCTTGAAACCACATTGGAACCGTGACATTGCTACTTGGACACTATGATAACTATTTCGATTCGCCACCAAGTTCAGCAGTCCCCTCTCCCGTAGGCGGGTGAGGGTGAGGGGTGTTGAGTACTAAAAAGTGTATTTTATGAGATAGTTCCTCACCCTTTGCTCTCACGCACAAGGGGTACGCCGGAGTCCCGCTTGCTGGAGAAGCGATTGCCTACAAACAACTGCGTTTCTAGGCTAATCATGTAACTATTTGAGGCTTTGCGAGCGAGTAGGGGGCCATGCTGGCACGGGAAAATACATCCTGTCATGAGGCATATTTAACCGGACACTGGTGATGTTTTGTATGAAACTAAATTTTCTTAATAAAGGATGCACATGAGCGTTTCAATGTATTACAACCCCAAATGCAGCAAATGCAGGGCAACCCTAAGCCTGTTGCAGGAAAAGGGGATAGAGCCGGAACTGATTCACTATCTGGAAACCCCGCCTTCTGTGGCGGCGCTTGAGGAGGTTCTGAAAAAGTTGCGCAAAGGCTCAAAGGATATAATCAGATTCAATGAAGAAGTCGCAAAGGAACTCGGCATTTCTCCAGTAGATGAGCGAGTTAATTCCGAATGGCTGAAAATCATTTCAGACAACCCAAAACTACTGGAGCGTCCGATTGTAATCAATGGCGGCAGAGCTGTAATCGGAAGGCCTCCTGAGAATGTGCTAGAAATACTTTAACTAATTGTAAATTAACAATAGTTTTAAGTTGAAAATTTTTTTACTTGCACTTTAAAACTGTTTTTAGGTAAAGGTTGAAATTTAGAAATGAAAGACAAGCGTTGGAGTCTGGTCTAACATCAGGTCATCCATAGTCAATTTAGCTTTGATGGAACGACAAACTGCTTTGGTCGATTTCCGACTGATCCCATTTCGGTGCGGACGATGGTATCTTGCTAGCCGTTCCGCAAAGGTGTGTACGTATTCTGCATACTCCTTGTCCCGTAAGACATTCAAGCCGTTTTTTTATGAAATTTATTTTCGTTCAATAAAATATCTATCAAGACCTTCTTTATATGAAGATTTCGGCAGAGTTTAATATGTTTCTACACACCTTTGCGGAACGGCTAGGGTATCTTGGTGCACCAATGCTCGGTATGGAATCATAATCTGCTATACATCCAGAACGGCTGCTTTTTCGCAACGCGACTGCGTACTCTCGACCTTTTTCACTCGGTCAGAATTTGAAAAATTTGCTCAAGTGCCCTTCTGGGACTCTCCATTAGGCGCGGTCTGAATGCCTAAGATGCATTTCTGCTTTACACTCCAAAGCTGTCATTTCAAATATACTCTGAGGGGTGAATATAATTCGACGCTCAAACGACATCCCAGCGAAACATTAACTGATTGTGAAAATGACATGATATCAATATCCTCGCGGCCACTTTCCCCTCAAAAAATACTGTGCAGCATAAGTCACGCTTTTTTTACTCACAGTCTGAGTCTCTGACATTGCACTTCAAAGTAACACCATTACGGCGGAAATCGGTGGTGGGTTAATGCCGAAATGTGACAGGCCTCATTAAATTACAAGGTATATAACAATGGGAAATTCGACTCCACCAACTTCACTGCCCGATAATTTTAATGATGCATACGCTGAGTGCAGTAAGCTTTCTCATGATCAGCCGCATACAGGTCGTCACAAAAGCGAACATAATCGATTGCAACTTCATAAACGTATTGCGGGCCTGAAGGACGATAGTCCTTACGAAATGTTTGTTGAATCCATTGCTGAGGCCATGGATTTGAGGGAGAAGGAAACAGGCCTTCATTCCAAACGGGTTGCAACCAGTACACTCCTTTTGGCACGGCATCTCTTTAATAGCGTCAATGATCTGAGGGAGATTTATTGGGGCAGTCTTCTTCATGATATTGGAAAAATTGGTGTGCCTGACACCATTCTCCTTAAAGCTGGTCCATTGTCGGAGGAAGAGTGGCAGATTATGCAAGCGCATCCAAGTAATGGCCATCTTATCCTTCAAAAGCTACCTTTTTTATCGAAGGCTGCTGATATCGTTCTTTGTCACGAGGAGCGTTTTGATGGTTCTGGCTATCCGGCTGGACTCAAGGGTACACAAATTCCATTTGAGGCAAGGCTGTTTGCTGTTATCGACACCTTAGATGCTATGACTTTTGATCGCACTTATCGTAAGGCGCTCTCTTTCGATATTGCCAAGGCTGAAATTATTCGCATGGCAGGTACTCAATTTGATCCAATTGCCGTTGAACTGTTTCTTCAAGAAGAGTCTGCATTGCGGGTGTTGCACTTTATGGAGTCTCATACACTTTAAATCTAAATCAGCATGATTGACTGGCGAACATTCTATTCGCTTGGGCTGTACAGCTCTCTCAAATAGTTTTATTTTTCTTCTGAGCAATCATTGAAAACTGAACACTAAATATTGCACCAATCCCTCTTTCACCAATAGAAATCTCAATAGCAGCCCTATGACTTTGAGCAATTTGATGAACAATGGCAAGTCCTAGGCCACTACCTTGAATTTCATTTCCTGCAATGCGATAAAATCGCCCGAAAATTCGTTCCCGCTCTTCAATCGGAACGCCGGCTCCAGTATCTTTTACATCAAGGGTCAGGCCTGTTTCATTTTTACTCAATGTTACGTCAACCTTTCCACCCTGCGGTGTGTAGCGAATGGCATTGTCCACCAAATTACCAACCAATATTCTTAACGCTTCTTCATCTCCATCCATGAGCTCAGATTGATTAGCATTAACCCCAAGATCGATCCTCCTAAAATCTGCCATTGGGGCGAATTCACCAACCACTTGGCGAACCAAAACAGCAAGATCAAGATGCACAAACGGGAGTTGTGCGTCTGGCTCCTGGCGGGCGAGTGTCAGTAGTTGGGTAACTAGGTGTGTCGCGCGGGCAATGCCCAGCCGCAAATTATTTACAGTTTCATTTCGCTCTTTGGGTTCCTGAGCTTGCTCAACCAGCTGAGCCTGCAAAGAGAGAGCTGTCAATGGTGTGCGCAGTTCATGTGCGGCATCCGCCACGAATCGTCGCTGAGAGGCTATAGATTCTTCCAGACGGCTTAGCAACCCGTTAAGCGCCATCAGCAGAGGAAGAATTTCTTCAGGAACCGATTGGCTGTCCAGTGGCTCCATAGCAGAGGCGTTGCGCCGTCCCACTTCTGCGGTAATTCGAGTCAGGGGCGCAAGGCTTTTGCCGACTGCGATCCAGACCAGAAACGCCAAAGCCGGGACTAACATTGCTAGTGGAACAAGCATACGCAAGGCTATCCCCGCAGTAATTTCCCAGCGGTCTCCCTCTGTCTGTGCGGCCTGTATGACGTGACTGCCGGAGATCAGGCGAAATGTACGCCAATCACCATCGGAGCGCGTGATGATTGAGAGTCCTTGCGCGGATGCCTGAGGCAGGTTGATGGAAGGTTGTGATGAATAGAGCAGCGTACCGCTCGTGTTCCACACCTGGACGATGAAATCGTTGTCGTCGCGGCTTGTATCGCCGAAACTTTCGAGCTGATCTGGGATAAAGCTGCTAGAGTAGCGCATCGAGTAAGTAATTTCACGCAGCTCGAAATCGAGTACCTTGCCGACCTCTTCAAGCGTCTTGAAATAAGTGGCAATCCCCGTACCTAGACCGGCAACAAGCAGTCCGGTCAGCAACCAAGTTAATAAATTTTTACGAATCGACATCATTGAGCATCGACACTCGGTAACCCGCACCGCGTACGTTTAGGATGGTATGGGTACCAAGCTTGTTGCGTAAATTGTGGATATGAACTTCCACGGCATTGCTGCCTATTTCCTCTTCCCATCCGTATAGAGCTTCTTCCAGTTCGGCGCGGGATAGAAGCGAACCGGGCTTCGCCATCAACACGCGTAACAACGCGAATTCCTTGGCCGAAAGGTTAACTGAATCTCCGTGTAAAGTTAGCTGATGTGCAATGGGGTCCAAGGTTAGCGCACCGTAGATTATGACCGGGTTACCCCTGCCACTTCGTCGGCGCATGATGGCATTTACGCGGGCATTCAACTCATTAAAATCGAAGGGCTTGACCAAATAATCGTCCGCTCCGCTGTTTAATCCCGCTACCTTGTCATCCACCGAGTCTCGGGCGGTGACAATCAATACGGGCAGATCGTTTCCCCGTTCGCGCATTTGACCAAGCAGTTCCAGTCCGCCTTTTCGTGGAAGGCCAAGGTCAAGAACCATCATGTCGTAGACACCATTCCCCAGCGCCAATTCTGCCGCTCTTCCATCCCGCACCCAATCAACGGCAAAGCCGTTTTTTTTGAGTCCGCGCTGCATGCTGTCCCCGATCATTGGGTCATCTTCCACTACCAGAACCCGCATGATAATTCTCCTTCAGTCAGGTTTGTACCTTTGGGTGAGTTTCCTAATACCTTGCCGCTCACGGCATCCACGCCCACTTCCTAAGTTTTGGCTTTGCCGTGTTTGATATCGAAAGAATAGCGCAAACCGCTTCTACCATTCGCCTTTTTTATTTCAGTACGCCTATTCAAAGTCGGGGGGCAATAAATTCACACCGTTTTTTTCTCAAAGCGCCCGAAACGCAAGGCCAATGTTGGCAGCACCAACAGATTCAGAATCGTCGAGGTAATCAAACCGCCGAGGATGACCAGTGCCATCGACCCTTCGATCTCGTTGCCGGGCGCACCGCTGTACAGTGCCAGCGGCAACAGACCGAGACCTGTCACTAGGGCTGTCATGATGATCGGCACCAAGCGCTCGGATGCGCCGCGCTTTGCTGCGACCGAATTCCAAACCATGCCTTCCCGTGTGACCAGATGCTGAAAATGGGAAATGAGCATGATCGAATTGCGTAAAGTAATACCGAACAAAGTGACGAAACCGATCAGGGACCCCAGCGTCAGATCACCGCCCGTGATCAGCACCATCACCACGCCGCCGACCAACGCAAAAGGCAGATTCACCAGCACCAGCAGCAATGCGCGCGTACTGCGCAAGGCCATGAACAACAGCAGCACGATGCCAACACCTGCCAAAGCGGCGTTAACCAGCAAACCATGTTGTGATTTTGCCCTAGCCTGCGCTTCTCCGGCGAACACCGCATAAGTTCCGCCGGGAAAAACCACGTCCCGTTTGATGCGTGCCTGTGCCTCTGCGACAAAAGCGCTGATGGCGCGTCCGCGCACGCCGGAGGTGACGGTTTGCAAACGTTGCCCGCCGCTATGCTGGATCTGGAAACGTCCGGACGATTGATAGATATCGGCGAGTTGCTTAAGCGGTACGATCAACCCTTGCGGATTGCGCATCGACAGCAGCCCCACCTGCGCCGGACTCTGGCGACTTGCGGGACTCAGGGACACGGTAACATTGTGAACCTGATTGCCTGCGTAAACCTGCGCAACATTTACGCCCTTGTACGCGGCCTGTATGGTATCCAGCACATCTATCGGCTCAAAACCGAAGCGTGTCAGTTGATCCTGGCGTAAACGGATGACCAGTTGCGGTGTGCCGGGCGGGGCGCGTACGCTTACCCCGACAGCACCAGGAATGGTTTTCAATATCCGCGCAATTTGCTGTGCCTTGGCATCAAGGACATCTAGGTTGTTGCCGAAGATGTTGACGATGACTGGCGACGTAAAGCCGGAAATAGTTTCATCTATACGCTCAGTGAGGAAGGTGTTGGCGGAAGTCGCCAGACCCGGAAAGTGTTCCAGGGTGCGCTGGATATCGTCCAGAACCTGCTCCTGTTGCTTCCCCGTCAGGGTTTTTAGATCAACCTCGAATTCACTGGTGTTGACATCCACTGGGTCAACCACCTCGGCGGCTCGCCCTGCCCGTTGCGCGACCAAGCGCACACCGGGAATAGTGCTTAAGGCTAGGGTGATTTTGCGGCCGATGCGCATCGATTCAGCCAGAGAGGTGCCGGGTGTCGCTGCCATATGCACGATATAATGCCCCTCGCGCAGCTCAGGAATAAAGCTGCCGTTAAGAAACGGCAGGGTCGCCAGTGCCGCAATGCACGTCACGGCGATGATCGAAATGATGAGTTTCGAGCGATGTTCGACGCGTGATAATAGCCTAGCATAACGTGACTTTAATCCTTGGACTAAGCGCGGCTCCCCTGTTTGCAGCGGCTTGCCTGTCAGCAGAACATATGCCAAAGCCGGGGTCACAGTCAGGGCAACCACTAGCGATGCAAGTATCGCCAAAATATACGCGATTCCCATGGGCGCAAACAATTTTCCGGCAACGCCGGACAGAGTCAACACCGGCAGGAATACCAGCGCGACAATAAAGGTCGCGAATACCACCGCGCTGCGCACTTCTATCGAGGCATTTAACACCACACGTACGGCGGGCAGGGGGTTTGCTAGCGCCTGATTTTCGCGCAATCGGCGCAGAATATTTTCCACATCGACAATAGCATCATCCACCACCTCGCCGAGTGCGATCGCCAATCCGCCGAGGGTCATGGTATTCAGGCTGATACCGAAATAGTGCAGGCTGATCACCGCCGCCAGTAGCGACAAGGGAATGGCCGTGGCCGAAATAAAAGCCGTTCTGACATCGAGCAGGAATAAAAACAGCACGGCGACAACTAGGATGCCGCCCAGTAACAGCGCCGTGCGCAAATGGCCGATGGCAGTCAATATGAAGTTAGCGGGGCGGAAAATATCTGGATGCAGCACCACTTGGTTGCTGACCAATAACGGTTTTAATCCCGCCAGTGTCTGCTCCACCGAATGCGTTACGGACAATGTATCCGCACGGTACTGGCTTTCGATGATCAACATCACACCCGGCTTACCCCCGATGGATGCAGCACCGACAGCGGGTGCAGGTGCCATGACTATCCTGCCGATATCGCCCAGATGAATGCCGATGCCATTGTTATATTTCACCAACACTTGAGCCAGTTGTCCGCTGGTCTGTACCTGTCCTGCGGTATTGATCACGATGCGCTGGTTGGCGTTTTCTAGAAAACCCGCACCGCGCACCCCGGTAGCGCGGCGCGCGGCATTCAGCACATCCTGCAAAGACAAGCCGTAATGCACCAGTTTCTGCGGATCGACCTGAATCTGCAATTGCGGCACATCGCCACCGAACACCACCACGTCGGCGACACCGGGCAAACCCAGCAGTCTGGGTCGCAGGGTCCATTGCGCGAGATCGTGCAATTCCATCGAGGTGCGGGCGGAAGAAGTCAATCCGACAACCATTGCTACACTGGTCGAGGAGGTGAGCGGCAACAGCGCTGGCGGCCTGACACCGCGCGGCAAATTGCCGACAACCGTGCTTAGCCGCTCGGATGCAAGTTGACGTGCCCGGTAAACATCCATGCCGTCGCGAAACGTGATGGTGACCATGGACAGACCCTGCAACGATTTTGAGCGCAGTGTTTGCAACCCGACCGTACCGCCCAGCGCGTTTTCGATCGGCTGGGTGACCAAAGTCTCGACCTGTTCGCTGGACAGACCGGGCGCTTCGGTCTGGATAATCGCCTGAGGCGGAGCGAATTCGGGGAACACATCCAGCCGCGACTGGTAAAGCGTAAAGATGCCGTAGCCTGCCAGCAGGCACGCCAGACTGATTACCACGCCGCGCCAGCGGATGGCGAAACGGACGATGGCGGTCAACATGCCTGAATCCCGACGAAGTGTCGCCCGTTCATTAGTCGTCGCATTCCGGGTCCTTGCAGCCCGAACCGCCGGGTGGTGGTTTCAACTCCTCGGAAAGCAGCAGTTGCGCGCCGTTGACGACGACACGCTGTTCAGCTTTGAAACCACGGGTTACAAAAAAGCCACCCAGCATCGGAGATTGTTCAGCGACCGGGTAGCGGCCAAACTGCTTGGCATTGATTTGCACATAAGCCCATGGCTGACCGCCATACCAGACTATGGCATCGGCGGGAATAACAATGCCATGCGTAGTTTGTGTGGCTGTCGGCAGGTATGCGGCGATCCGGGTGCCGCTCGCCAGCGGTGTCGCAGTACGATAAATAAAGGCGCGGCCCTGAATAAGCGGGTCGCTTTGCGGTGATGGCGAAACTAACTGTGCTGGCAAGCGACGCTTGTCGTTCGCGTCAATTTTGATCCGGACAGGTGCTGCGTTGCCGTCATCGAGCGGCACGGTAATGCGCAGCAATACCTCCTGCCGCTTTAATAGCCGGGCAAATTTCGGTGAACGAGAGTCGAGTGCCCAATGCGTGATCGTCGCACCGAATTGTTGCCGCATCTCTGCCTGGATATTTTGCAGCTTAACTGTAGTCATTTGCGTCTTGGCCTGATCGGAGCGATAAATCGCTTGCGCGGCCTGAAACGATTTTAGGGAAATATTCTGCTTGTCCTGATACAGGGCCAGGCTGCGCTGGTACTCCTGCTGCGATGCTGCCTGGGCGGCTCTGGCCGTATCTGCATCGGCCAGTCCGGCAGCATAACGGGTGCGCAAACCGATCAGCGGCTGCAAATCCAGCACCGTGCCATAAGCGGTGATTTCCGTCCGGCTTTCCGAACTGGTCAGCGCGTCCGCATGGATGCCGTTCTGTATCTGGGTAGCAGTGTCCATCGTTACGACAGTGACACCGTTCACAATCTCAACGGGCGGTGTGACCGCCAGCTGCGAGGTTGTTTGCTGTGCTGATGAGTCTAGCTTTCCTGAACCGAGTAACCAGCCCGCAATCGCGGCGACCCCTATCATCAGGATTGCCAGCATGATGTGTTTGATATTAAGCCGCGAGGTCAATTTAATCTCCTGTATTCGGAATAGCGGGGAAATCGGTCGCCGATAACGGTCGTTGCATGGCATCTTCCAGTTTTCCGATATGCTGTTGCACCTGCACTTGTGCATCCTGATGAATAAGAGCCTGCGTATACCAAGCGTGTTGTGCAGTGGCTAACGTCAACCGGTCAGTTTCATCGGCCTTATAGGTCTTTTGCAGGTCTTGCAATTGACGCTGCTGAGCCGCCAGCAGCGATTCGGCAAGACGCAAACTTGCCAATGCGGTGCGGTAATTTTGTACGCTTCGCTCGGTGTCATTGATGGCTTGTGCCTGCACGGCGTTGACGCGCGCGGCCATTTCCTTGCGGCGTGCGCGAGCTTCGGCAATCTGCCCCTGATTCTGATTGAACAGAGGCAGCGTGATGCCGGAAAGCGGTAACAGGAATTTGTGCGCCCCAGCATCGAAAGTATAGCCGGGTCCGATATGAAAATCGGGATACTGCCGAGCAATTTCCAGTTGCAATGCCGCCTGACTGGCCTCGTATTCCGATAACGCGGATAATACATCGGCACGGTTGAACACGGCCTGACGGCGGGCTTCTTTGACCGGAATGGCAGGATAAACGCGCTCAAAAGTATCGAAGTTGATTTTAATCTTTGCCAGCGCAGCCACTGGCAGGCCTATGGTTGCGGCGATTTGTGCGCGCTCGTTCTGTGTCTGTTGTTGCGCGTGCGCCAGATCGACCCGATTCCGGGCGAGTGCAATATGCGCCTGGTTGTCCTCCGGCGCGGATGCGGCGCCCACCGCCAGCCGCTTGTCCAGCATTGCTACGATTTGCTGTTGCGTGGCAATTTGTTGTTCCAGCAACTGCGCCCTGCGGCTTGCGGCACAAAGATTGAGCAGATGGCCGCGCAAGCGGCTGCGTATTTGCCAGGCTACATTCCCGATATTGAAACGTGCCGCATTTGAAAGTTGCTGTGCCTGCACCGTCCGGTAGCCGCGTTTGCCAGCGGTTTCAATCGGAATATCCAGACCCAGACCGAAGGTGTAGGGCGATTCGCCGGGTTTAGCATTGGTGGTGTATCCGAACGGGAGCCGGAGCGCGGGATTGGGGCGCTGCCCCGCGCTCTGAATGACCGCCTGACTGATGCCATGCTTGGCGCGCGCGACATCCAACTCTGGGCTGAAATAAAAAGCGGCCAGCATCAGCGTGTTGAAATTCCAGATGCCGGGCGCGCAAGCGCCAGCACCGCCGCAGTGCGCGGCGACATATCGTCGTAACGCCGGATTGTCCAGTGCGCGCGCCTCAAAGCCATTCATCAACGCTGCTGGGGAAATAGCTTGTGCGTGATAAGTCGAACAACCGGACAACATAACCAGGATTATTAAATAAAAGCGTAAGTTCATCGAATCAATCAAGTAATAGCGTATTTAATTGGGCAGGGTTATACGAACTTGAATTGTCATGCCAGTACATCAAGTCTCCCTCAACGCAACTTGAACGTCGCAATCAGAATAGCCTGTAGCGCTACTGAACAATGCCAAATCATCAGTCAGGATTTTCCCCTTCAGCTGCATTTTCCAATACCTTGCCGGTTATCGCATCCACGCCCACTTCTTGGATTTTGGCTTTGCCGTGTTTGATATCGAAAGAATAGCGCAACCCGCTGCCCCCATCCTCTTTTTCCAGTTCTTCATCGGTGACTTTCCCTGGATGAGCCTTGAGCGCAATGGCGCGAGCTTCCTTGATGGTAATTTTGGCATCCTTGGCTAGTTCCTTGCCGACATTGGCATGCGCAGAAATGGCAAAGGCAATAGCGCTGGTTGCAATTATTGCGGTAACAGTTTTCTTCAATTCGATCTCCTTAGTTTTTTCACGCTATGAATGTATGACACTGAAATCAGGATACGACACCAGTACTTAAGAAAGACTTAACTGTCCATTTCATTTAGCTTCCATTTTGCGTCAGGTCGAACAATACCGGCATGACTATCAGCACCAGCGGCAACAGGGTAAGCGAAGCGAAGGAGTATGGAGTGTCCGATGCTCGTCTATGGCGACAGAGCTGCAATCGGAAGGCCATCTGAGAATGTTCTATAAATACGTTAACTTATTGGAAGTTAACAATAGTTTTAAGTTGCAAAAATTTTTTACTTGCACCTTGCACCTTGCACCTTGCACCTATATTTTGAATATAGGTTGAAATTTCGACACGAAAGAAAAGCGCTGAGGGTTGCTCTAACTTTCGGTCATCCATAGTCAATTGAGCGCTGACGGATCGACCAGTTGCTTTGGTTGATTCCTTGCTGCCCCCCTATTTTGGCCAAAGTAGACGTTGGGATGATTTACTAACTGAGTCCGCTTTCGACACGCCGCTGGCCGAGGCGAAAGGTCTCTATTCTGCACACAACTTGCTCCAAGTGCCGATGTTATGAACATTCAGGTAGCCCTTCTTCCTTAATAAACGTTTTGCCATGCCACTGCGTGTTCCGCTTGCACAGCAGACAACAACTGGGGAGTTTTTAGGTATCTCAGCAAATCTGCGTCCCAGCTCCTGAAGGGGGATGTTAATTGTTCCAGGGGCGCTGCCATTTGCAAACTCGCCAGATGTTCTAACGTCTACAAGTGTTGCACCGCTCTTTTTAAGTTCTGGCAGCATGGCAATGACTTTTTTTGTATTCCACCACTTGTACGCAAACCAAAGACCCAAGGCCAGAAACGGCCAATATGTTTCAAGAAAATGCATATAACTCCTTATTAGTTTGAATTGATTGAATATTGATAGATAGTTCGATTTAGTACGCTGCTTCACGAACCTGTGGCATGCCTTCATCTTCCCAGCGAGTAATACCCCCAGCAAGGTTAAGCACATTCTTAAAACCCATCATTTGCAACACCGCCGCAGCCATAGCCGAACGGCCACTTGTGGCACAGTAGATGACGACCTGCTGGTCTCTCGCGCCAGATAAAGGTGGGTAGTGCTTGGGGTAACTTGTGTCTGCTGCCGCTTCGATGATCCCTCTCGGTACAAGATGCGCGCCGACAATATGCCCATGCTCAAACTCGGCGGCTTCACGTACGTCGATAAGTACTATATCTTCCTTCGCATCCACTTTGGCCTTGAACTCAGCAGGTGTGATTTCAGTGATGCAGGATTTGGCCGCACGCACGAAATCCATCAAGCCAACAGCTTGGTCTGGTTTGAATAAGTTATACATTCCGATCTTTCCTTGATAAGTTGTAATTGACTGTTTTGATATTTAGCCTTAGTTGAAAAATGGCTAAATACCCTCTATATATTAGCATGTGCTAATATATAGTATTCTCTATTTAAGTACAACAAAGTCATAACAACTTATATGCACATGACAATTGGCGGGGATTGAGAGCGATTAGATATGTTGAGAAATATGTAGCCAAGTGTCAGCGATTTGACCAATTGGACGCAGTGCGGATTCTGGCACATTGTGTTGTTCATGAGCGTCGGTGTCCGCTGGAAATTTTACATCTCGACAGTCAGCCAAAAGCAAAGCGCTGGGAATGTTAACCCCGTCCCTTAGCTTTCAGCCCAGAAAATATTTATGTATAATGCTTTTAGTGGTTTATATGAGCGCGAGTTGTTTTGGTCGCTCAATTAAATATAATAAAAAGTCATACTACTTGACGAGGAGAGTGCCATGAAACGGGTTTTTTTCACCTTTTGTTTGCTTTTTTGCCTGTTAACGTCTTCGTCCATTATTCTTGCCGCAGAGCGCTTGATTGTTGCTAACGCACCCACGCTATTAACTGGGCTGTTGAACATTGCCGCAGACAAAGGATATTTCACCGAGCAAGGGTTAGAGGTCGTGGTCAATAATGCCAAGACCGGAGACGCTGCCACGCGAGCCATGTTTGTAGGTCAGGCGGATGTCGCAACGGTCGCGGAAACTGCCTTTGTCTTTGACAGTTTTCGAGAAAAAGATTTTAGCCTTTTTGCGACTATCGGCAGCTGGGACAACGAGGTGAAAATTGTGGCGCGCACCGATCGCGATATCAACAGCATTGCAGATTTGCGCGGCAAAGTCGTGGGGACCCACCCCAAAATCTCGGTGCACTATTTTTTAACTCAAGCCCTGCTCAAGCACGGTTTGACGATGCACGATATAAAGCCAGTGTTCATGGAAGCTGGCAAATTGCCAGCGGCACTTGAGCGCGGTGAGATTGATGCGTTTTCATTGCGGGAGCCATTCATTGGACAAGCCAGAAAGTTACTTAAAGGCAACATCAAAGTATTTGCTGAGCCAGGCTTATATTGGAAATCGTTTAGTTTAGTGGCTCGCAACGAAACACTGAAAAATCGCTCCGTTGCGTTGCAAAAATTTCTACGTGCGTTGCGCCAGGCAGAAATGCTGGTGCGAGAGCAGCCCGCTAAAGCGGCAACTATTCTGGCGGCACACTTCAATCGCTCACCGGAACAGATAGCGTCTGATCTGAAGCATGTGAAGCTGCGTCTTGGCCTTGAACGGCGGCTTGTTTATGTGCTGGAGAATATCGTAAACTGGGCTATGGATGAAAAGCTCATGAAGACAAAATCGATACCGAATTTCTTGCCCATGATCAATACGGGTTTGCTACGGAAGGTGAAATCCAATTCAGTAACGATTATCGAGTAACTCCATGCTCATTCGAACCCGACTGATTTTAATTGGCATGCTGCCGTTGCTGTTACTCCTGATATTCGTCGGAGGAATGCTGCAGACGCAGCAGCAGCTGGATAGTTATCGCGAAAAAGCCGTCTTTGCTAATCACATAGGCAAAAACTTCTTCAATCTGTTCATTGCCGCGCACGACATGACAATGGAAAACAAGTATGAGCGACCACTTCAGCAATGGTCGTCCACCACGCAAGATCTCAAGGGGCAATTGTCCAAGGCCAAGGAAGTGTTTTCTTCTGGCGATGAAACTGAGCTGATTGAGATGCTGTCTGAATATTTCAAAAACAGCCAGCGTGGCTTTATGGAGTTCTCGCGCTGGCACAAGCAGCACCAAGGCCAAGTGTTGAGCGTGGCAGAGAAGGGTTATGCGAGCAGACTGACCGAACGACTCCATGTCGTTTGCAAAGTGCGATTCCACTAGCTGAGCGGCTTGCCTCGTTCAACCAAGAACAAGCCGTAACCTTCGAGAAAAAGCGCGAGCTCATTATGGTCTTCGCGCTGATTTTTATTGCGGCATCGCTTATTTTAATTTTGTGGCCGTTGATTCGTGGCATTTCTGGCTCGGTTAATCGCTTGAAAAACGGTATGCAGCAGGTGGCGCTGGGAGATCTGGCATTACGCATCGTGGTAACAGGTAAAGATGAGCTTGCGCAACTCGCTCAAAAATTCAATGAAATGACCGAAAAGCTCGCCGAGGTCACGGTCGCACGCAGATTGCTGACCGCCGAAATGATTGAGCGCAAGAAAATTGAGGTCGAACTTCGCGTCGCGGCCACAGCTTTTGAATCGCATGAAAGTATGATGATTACAAATGCCGATGGCGTGATCATTAGAGTCAACTCCGCATTTGTCGAGACCAACGGTTATACGGTTGAGGAGGTGATCGGACAAACACCTCAACTACTGCAATCTGGTCGCCACGATGAGGAGTTCTATCGCCATATGTGGGAGACCATACGCTGCGAGGGTGCATGGCAGGGCGAGGTATGGGATCGGCGTAAAAATGGTGACATATTCCCCAAGCTGCTCACTATCTCAGCTGTCAAGGACGACGCTGGCGTGGTTACCCATTATGTAGGCTCGCATATCGACATTACTGAACGCAAGCAGGCAGAGGAAGAAATCAAAAACCTAGCCTTTTACGATCCACTCACCCATTTGCCCAATCGTCGCCTTCTGCTGGATCGCCTCAAGCAGGCACTGATATTCAGTTCACGTGGCGGCAAAAAGGGTGCGTTGCTGTTTCTTGATCTGGATAACTTTAAGACCCTCAACGACACTCTCGGTCACGATGTAGGAGACTTGCTGTTGCAACAAGTCGCGCTACGTCTGGAATCTTGTGTGCGCGAAGGTGACACCGTGGCACGTCTAGGCGGCGACGAATTTGTTGTGATGCTGGAAGAACTAGACACACAGGCTCTTGAGGCGGCGGCACAGACGAAAGTCATCGGCGAGAAAATTCTCGCTATGCTCAACCAGCCATACCAGCTAGCCACACACGAATATCGCAATACGCCGAGCATCGGTGCGACGCTGTTCAATGGAGGTCATCTGACGACAGATGAGCTGCTGAAACAGGCCGACATCGCGATGTATCAGTCCAAGCAAGGAGGGCGTAATACCTTGCGCTTCTTCGACCCGAAGATGCAGGAAACTATTTCCGTTCGTGCGGATTTGGAAGGCGAATTACGCAAAGCAATCGAGAACAATCAATTCCAGTTGTATTACCAAATTCAGGTTGATGCCTCACATCATTCATTAGGTGCCGAAGCATTGATCCGCTGGATACACCCCGAACGCGGCCTAATTCCTCCTGTTCGATTCATTCCGTTGGCTGAAGAAACAGGGCTTATCCTACCAATCGGGAATTGGGTGCTAAATACGGCTTGTGCCCAACTTGAGGCGTGGCAAGAGCAAGAGCACACTCGCGAACTTATTCTGGCGGTGAACGTAAGCGCCAAGCAATTTCGACAAGTTGATTTCGTTGCTAAAATCCAAGCTGTGGTGCAACGTTATTCCATCAACCCGAAGCTGCTCAAGCTTGAACTGACCGAAAGTTTGTTGCTGGAGAATATTGAAGAAACTATTGCAACTATGAACGCATTGAACGAAATCGGCGTCCGCTTCTCATTGGATGATTTCGGCACAGGGTACTCATCCTTGCAATATCTTAAACGCTTACCCCTCAATCAGCTCAAGATTGATCAGTCGTTCGTGCGGGATTTGGAAGAGGATGGAAGTGATCGAGCCATTGTGCGCACTATCATTGCCATGGCGGGCAGCCTCAATCTTGACATCATTGCAGAAGGGGTGGAAACGAGCGCACAACAAGAAATTCTCTTGGACAAAGGATGCAACCACTATCAAGGGTATTTATTCGGCAAGCCAGTTCCGATAGAGCAGCTTGAAGCGCTGTTGAAACAGGGCTTAACACAGTTGATGAGATAGGTTTTACGTTGTACATTAGTGTGAAATGTAAGGCTTGACCCAGAGCCATGTCTGGCAATATTTGCTGCGTATAAAGCATCGAAGGTAAAGCGTACTACGTGCTTGGGTGCAGAACCTATCAGAAGCTCCGAAGTTTTCCGCCTGTTAAATAATGGAGAATTGGCCAAAATCCCGAAGAAGACACGGTGACAATAGGCACACATAAAGCTAAACTGGCGATATGAAACCATTTCGCTGGAACCACGATAAAAACGAAGTGTTGAAAGTTGAGCGTGATATATCGTTCGAGATAATTACGCTTGCTATTGAAGCGGGTGGTCTGCTGGATGAATTGCGCCATCCGAATACAGAGAAATATCCACACCAGTCTGTTCTTGTCGTGGCATTTGATGGATATGTTTACTTGGTACCTTATGTTGAAGAACCGGAACACTATTTCCTGAAGACCGTGATCCCAAGCAGAAAGGCGACTAGAGATTATTTGCTGAGGAGCAATACTGATGAAAAAACTTGATACATTTGAGAACGATATTTTAGATGCCTACGACAATGGCGAACTCAAATCCACCTCACCTTCAAAGGCAAAGTTGGATAAATTCAAAGCCGCTGCCAGCTCGACTTTTCTCAAGGAAAAGCGTGTCAACATTCGCCTGTCTACGCCAGACTTGATGGATATTCAAGCCCGTGCACTTGAAGAAGGCATGCCATATCAAACCTTAATCGCCAGCGTGCTGCATAAGTTTGTGTCGGGGCGGCTTGTGGAATCTAAGTCCAGTCTAGCGCGGCGTTCAAGCGAGGCGCGTCAAAAATGACTCGCTCCTTATTAGGTATGTGCAGGACAGGCAGGTGGAGTAGCTGAAGGGGTAAATGTGGGATGTTGGACCTGACCCCGCGCACCCAGCATTGCACTGATGTGGACTTGGATAACAGTATCTACGCGGGCTAGGCAATTCCGAGTAGCGTTTACAGTTTGTCCTTGCTATTTTCACAAGCCTCAAATAATGCGCCCACTACATAGTTTGTTACAGACTCAATGCCACTTTTATCGGCTTGCTCAAGCGCATCCAGCGCGAGCTTCCGCAACTCATCAGAGCCTAGCCCACCCAGCCGATAAAGGCAGCGAATAATCTCAGCCAAGGTATAAGCTTGCCCCATCGGATCTTGTTCGGTGCGGTAGAGCGAAACAGCATCCTGATAATAGCTTAGCGCTTCTTCTAAATGTTTTATGGATAACAGCAAGTCTCCAAGGCTTTGATAAGCATTTGCCAGACCGAGCTGATCCTGTTCCTTATTGTAGAGTTCGATGGCCTTGTCGTAGTGTCCCCGCGCCAGATCGACGTTGCCGAGTCGACTCTCGAGGTCGCCGAGGGCTTGAAGAGCATTTGCCAGACCGAGCTTCGCCTGTTC
>Ga0316203_1000562_pt1 | contig 41980 bp, 42 predicted proteins | sample 6monrhotite_MG_FD_204940 | JGI IMG/M metagenome (GOLD analysis project Ga0316203, IMG submission 204940) | Microbial mat bacterial communities from mineral coupon in-situ incubated in ocean water Damariscotta River, Maine, United States -... | ecosystem: Environmental > Aquatic > Marine >... | reverse complement strand
TGATGAAGTTATCGGCCGTGATCCGGCTGGTGGTTTTAATAACTCAGACTTTAAAACCAACATTGATCAGCTCACCTGGCAGAATCACATTGAAACCGACTCGGTTTCACTATTGGCTGGCCTCGATATGTACCGCAGTAAAGGCTATAGCGGCAGTGCAGGCCTTGATCGTTCCATTCGCCAGACTGCCGGGTTTGCCGTACTGGCATGGCATGGCGATTGGCTGGACCTGAATGGTTCAGTTCGCCATGACAGAAATTCTGCCACCTCAAATAAAACCACCTATAAGGCAGGGCTGGCACTGCGCCCTCTAAATGGACTGAAAATCACCGCCAATTACGGCACCGGTTTCAAAGCGCCGTCGCTGAACGATCTCTATTTCCCCGCTTCTCTTTTCTCATCAGGAAACCCCAAGCTGAAACCTGAAACCAGCCGCGGCTGGGATACCGGTATCTCTTATCAGTATGCCAGAGAGTCGCTGAAAGCAGGTCTTTCTCTGGTCTGGTTTGATCAGTCATATAAGGATCTGATTGTCTGGCAAGGCCCGCCACCAACATTCTTCTTCTCGCCTGCCAATATTGGAGAAGCGCGCACGAAGGGCCTGGAGGTTTCTGCAAACCTGAGCTTTGGCCCGGCCTATATGCAGGCAAACTGGACATATTTGAATGCTAAAGATTCTATCACCGGTGATCTGCTACCACGCAGAGCGAAAGACTCAGGCAATGTTACCGCAGGCGCTACATTCATGGGTCTGAATGCTGAAGTTGCATGGCATGTGGTCGGCCCGCGTTACTCATCAACAGGTAATGTGAAGCCAATGAAGGGTTATCAACGGACAGATATTCGGGCAAGCTATGCAATCAATGATCAATGGAGATTGATAAGTCGTGTTGATAATGCAGGTGATAAAATCTATGAAGAAGTCTCCGGTTACAGTGTGTTAGGCCGCGCATGGTATGCCGGTGTAAGCGCCAACTTCTAATGTTCAAGGCAGGGCATGCCAGACTGCTGGCCGCAATGATTGCGGCTATCGGACTGCATGCCCTGTTTTTTTCCCTGCTCCCGTCACAAAACAGCCTGCTTTTACATATACCTGAAGGCGACCTTCACGTTGAGCTACTGGCGCAGAAACAAGATTCCCGACCAGCGAAAGTGCAGCACGCAAGCTCGACTCCCCGTACACTCAAACAGGACATGGTACCCCATAGCCAGTCTCAGAAACGACCGTCTTCAGTCACCAGACATCGACAATCTCCTGCCCCCCAGCCCGGCACCATAGCCGATCAACAAAGTCATAAAACAAACAAACAGGTAAACAAGCAAACGATAAAATCAAATGAGACAAAAGCAGTAGCCGCCTCAGACACCTCTCATGTCGCTATCGTGAAACAGAGTTCTGAAGAATCTGCTGCAGCCAGCAGCGGAGCAGTTATTCCACGGCATATTCAAAAAACGATTCTGGCTCAGGTGCATTATCCAAAACGGGCACGACGCCATGACTGGCAGGGACGCGCTGAGTTCCAGTTCAATGTGCAGCAGAAAACCATTCATAAAATTACCATGTTAGCCTCTACCGGCCATCCGCTACTGGATCGCGCAGCAAGGCGCGGCCTCACATCTGTGAATCAGATTCCATTATCCAATGGTCTCTACCGCATGCCAGTGGTTTTCCGCCTGCAATGAAAGTATTCCTCGCCCTTCTACTGTTTGCCTCCAGCCTGTTTCCTGTGAGCGCGACGGCGCAACGCATCGTGGCACTGACACCCCATGCTTGTGAAATGCTCTACGCCATAGGTGCTGGCCCCCAACTTGTTGGTGGCGTCTCCTACTGCGATTACCCTGCTGAAGCGAAGGAACTCCCGCACGTCGGAAGCTATGAACGTATCAATGTGGAAGCTGCATTGCGTCTTAAACCTGATGTTGCTGTGGTGATGAGTCGCAATGTGACAGGAGTTGCAATGCTGGAGAAAATGGGTGTCTCCATCGTAATCTCTAATCCAACCAGCTTTGAAACCATGTTCGATGATATACTGAAATTGGGTGATTTAACCGGCCAGGCAGCAGAGGCCGAAGAGCTTGTCGGCCAACTGCGTGAACGACTGCAAACAATACGTAGTCGGCCCCGCTCTGAAACAGCAGTATTTTACGAGGTCTGGCACGACCCTATGATTACAGCCGGTGGCCCCAGTTTCATCTCTGATCTGATTCATCAGGCCGGAGGTAGAAACATCTTTGTCGAGCTCACAGTCGAAACCCCACATGTGAATGTCGAATCCGTGATCAGGGCAAAACCTGAATTGATCGTCATTCCCCTTGAAAGACGCAACATTACTGATCGGCGTAACTTCTGGGAAAAATGGTTGGGGAGAGGCAACGTACGCTTTACCGCCATAAATCCCGATCTACTGCATCGGCCCGGGCCTCGTCTGCTTGATGGGCTGGAGCTATTACAGCAAGCCTTGCAGGAGAAACCCGATGCCAGATAACAACGAACAACATTGCTTCTCCGAGCAGGAGCGTGATGCCGTCTATCAGGTGATCTATGCCCGGAGGGATATGCGTCATTTTGCTGCCGGGGCAGTCGATGAAGATATACTCTCTCGTATTTTGGCAGCAGGCCATGCCGCCCCCTCGGTCGGTTTCATGCAGCCCTGGCGTTTTATTCGTATCACTCGCACAACACTCAGAGAACAACTGGTCACCCTGGTAGAAGAAGAAAAAAGCCGCACATCAGATCAGATGGATGAACGAAAAGCTGAGTTTATGCGCCTCAAGGTTGAAGGCATACGAGATTGTGCCGAGTTAATTGCGGTCGTGTTAGCTCCGGATGACGGTACCATGTTTGGTCGCCGTACCATGCCCGAAGAGATGGCGCTCTGCTCCACATCATGTGCTATCCAGAATATGTGGTTGGCCGCACGTGCTGAAAATCTTGGCATGGGCTGGGTCTCCTTTTTCGAGCCTGCCGATGTTGCAAAGCTGTTGAACTGTCCGGATGGCAGCAAACCGATCGCACTACTCTGCCTGGGACCGGTAAAAGCATTTTACGACAAGCCCATGCTTGAAACCGAAGGCTGGCGTGAACGTGAGACTATGCATGTTGTTCTTGCTGAAAACCAATACCCTTCAGAGCACACTGATGAGTGATCGGGAGTTGCTTACATTCAATTATGAAGCATTGGATGCATTGCGCCGTAATCACCCAGCATGGCGCCTGCTACGGGCTGATTCAGCCCCTCTGGTTGCAAGCTTCCTGAATCGGGTATTCATCGTACCAAATGAACGTGAAATGGCACAATCGCATCTGTCTGAAAAGTTGGAAGATGAGCTTTTTGCGCTTCGCGAACGTCTGGGGCCGGATAGTTATCCCGGCACGGCACAGGAATATTTAAATAAGTGGGCGGATAACACTCAGGGTTGGTTGCGTAAGTTTTACCCTGCATTATCTGATGAGCCTCATTATGATTTAACACCTGCCACTGAAAAGGGTATTCGCTGGCTGACAGGTTTAACCGAGCGCAGCTTTATTGGCACCGAATCAAGACTATTAACCCTGTTTGATCTATTGAATCAAATTGCCGAAGGCAGTGAAACTGATCCGAATGTTCGTATTGCGGAACTGCGCAAGAAACGACGTGAAATTGATGCGGAAATTAAACAGATTCAGGCTGGTGATATTCCGCTTCTGAATGAAACAGCATTAAAAGATCGTTTCCAGCAGTTTGTCATGATGGCCAGCGAATTATTAAGTGATTTTCGCGAAGTTGAGCAAAACTTCCGTATGCTGGATCGCCGCGTGCGTGAACGCATTGCCCTTTGGGAGGGCAGTAAAGGGGCGTTACTTGAAGATATTTTAAGCGAGTGCGATGACATTACGGATTCGGATCAGGGAAAAAGCTTTCGCGCTTTTTGGGACTTTTTAATGTCGAGCAAACGACAGCAAGAGCTGACCGATTTGCTGGACAAGGTGTTAAGTTTGCCTCCTGTTGCTGAATCACGACCTGATAGCCGTCTTCGCCGAGTGCATTATGACTGGTTGTTAGCCGGGGAGCATACCCAACAGGCCGTTGCACAACTATCCAACCAGTTGCGCCGTTTCCTGGACGATAAAGCGTGGCTGGAAAACAAACGTATTATGGAAATACTGCACAATATAAAAGGCAATGCCCGGCAGTGCATGGATAACCCGCCTCAAGGCACTGTGATGCAGATAGATGAGATAGGGCTGGAGTTTGTACTGCCGATGGAGCGGCCCATGTATCAACCGCCTCTACAAGCAGCCATTACCGAAATCGTGCTGGAAATGGGCAAAGAGGATGCCGATGCGCAAACTCTGTTTTCTCAAATTGTGGTGGATAAAGGGCGATTGAAACAGGTGCTGGCAAAAGCACTACAACAACAGGTACAGATTACTCTGGCTGATTTATTAAAGCAGGAGCCATTGCAACACGGTTTAGCGGAGCTTGTGGTCTGGTTGCAACTGGCCAGTGAACAATCCCGCTCTATCATTGATGACAGCAAACAGGAAGCAGTTTACTGGTCGGTCGCCGATGGCTTGGCCCGGCAAGTTCAACTGCCATATGTGTTATTTGTAAGGTGAGTATAGATGAGGGAATCATGAATGCAGAAATGATAGAACAACCTGAACATGGTGGACGTAATCCGGATCTCTCATCGGTAGTCATTGCACTATGCAAAGGTATGATTGATCGTGAGGCAGATCCTCGTTTATGGCAGTTATTGGTAAACTTGCAGCTTGCGGTGTCTGATTATGTGGGAATTCTTGGCCTTGAACTGATTCTGGATGAAGCTGAAGGTTATGCTTTTTTGCAGGCACGCGAAGGTTCTGCAGATGAAGATAAATCATCATATGCTCTGCCGCGTCTGGTGGCGCGGCGGCAACTCTCTTTTCATGTCAGCCTGTTATTGGCCTTGCTGCGGGAGAAAATGGCTGAATCCGATGCATCAGGTGGTGAAACACGGGTGATTTTATCACGTGATGAAGTCGTGGAGATGATTCGTGTCTTCCTTCCTGATGGAACGAATGAAGTTCGCCTGTTTGATCAGGTGGATAGTTACATCAATCAAATTGTGAAAATGGGTTTTGCGCGACGCCTGAAAGGTGCGGAAAAGATGATTGAGCTACACCGCATCATCAAATCATTCATTGATGCGCAATGGCTGGCTGAATTTGATACACGTCTGGCAGAATATCAGACACTGCAATTGAGCCTGAGGAAATAGTATGGATCAACTACTCGATCTGGACTTTGTTGCTGATGACGCGCTGACAGGGTTTCGTCTTAAACGTCTGGAAGTATTCAACTGGGGTACTTTTGATGGAAAAGTCTGGCCATTTTATCTGCAAGGTAAAAATGCCCTGCTCACTGGCGATATTGGTTCCGGAAAATCAACGTTGGTCGATGCAGTCACCACATTACTTGTACCTGCACACCGTATTGCCTACAACAAAGCGGCGGGAGCTACTGCGAAAGAGCGTGATCTTCGCTCCTATGTATTAGGTTATTATAAATCGGAACAAAGTGAGTCAGTCGGTACGGCAAAACCGGTCGCGCTACGGGATCATGGCAGTTATTCGGTCATTCTCGGTGTGTTTCACAATGAGGGATATGATCAAACCGTTACTTTGGCACAGGTATTCTGGTTTCGTCAGCCGCAAGGGCAACCTGAACGCTTTTATACCGTAGCGGATCGGGAGCTTTCGATCACCCAGGATTTTGGTGCTTTTGGTTCAGATATGACTGCCTTGCGTAAACGCCTGAAACAGCAGGATGTGAACCTGTTTGATGCCTTCCCTGCTTATGGAGCCTTTTTTCGCCGTCGCTTTGGTATTGAAAATGATCAGGCTCTGGAGCTCTTTCATCAAACCGTTTCGATGAAGTCGATTGGTAACCTAACCGAATTTGTGCGTGGTCACATGCTGGAGCCGTTTGATGTATCTCCGCGAATCGACGCCCTGATCGCCCACTTCAACGATCTGGATCGTGCCCATCAAGCGGTACTGACAGCAAAAAAACAGGTGGCTTTGCTTAGCCCTCTAGTCGCAAACTGTGAAAAATATACTCATCTGGAAATACAAAAAACCGAACTGGAAGATTCTCGCAAAGCACTACAACACTATTTTGCAGCCATCAAATCTGATCTTTTAATCACGCGCATGAAAAAACTGGATGCTGAGTTGGAGCGATTGCAGCATCGTATTGAACAACTGCAGGCCAGCGTAAAGGAACAACGGCTGCAAGAGCGGCAATTAGAGCGCTCCATTGCGGATCAGGGTGGTAACCGTATTGCCCAATTGGCAGCAGCCATTGCTGATAAAGAGCAGGAAAAAAGACGCTGCCTGCAGCGTGCTGAGCATTACGATGCTTTGATTACTCAGCTTGAACTGCTTGTGGTGAAAGATGTAGACACCTTTTTACAGCATCGCGATGCTTGCCTGGCAATGGTGCAAAGCCTTGAAGAGGAAGAGGTGCGAAACCAGAACAGCTTGAATGAGCTGGGTGTGGATTTGGTTGCAGGCAAGCGTGAATATGATATTTTACAGGCTGAACTGGTAAGCCTTAAACAGCGTAAGAGCAATATCAGTATACAGCAAATCAGCATTCGCGAAAAACTTTGCGTAGCCCTCGGCCTAGATGAAGCGCTCATGCCATTTGCTGGCGAGTTGATTCAGCTGCGCGACAGTGAGTGCGACTGGCAAGCGGCTGCTGAACGGTTACTGCATAACTTTTCCCTCTCATTACTGGTTGCCGACAGGTTTTATGCCGGGGTTGCGGACTGGGTGGAGAAGAATCACCTCAAAGGGCGACTGGTCTATTACCGGGTACGTGAACATCAACAGCCAAGACCTCACCTGAGCGATCATTCGCTGGTGCATAAGTTGGAAATAAAACCTGATTCCATCTTTTATGATTGGTTGCATAGTGAGTTGGCATTGCGTTTTGATTATGCCTGTTGTGCGGATATGGTGCAGTTTCGCCGCGAGCCGCGTGCCATTAGCCTGTCAGGTCAAATCAAGGCCAAAGGGGGGCGTCATGAAAAAGATGATCGTCATCGCCTTGATGATAAGCGACGTTTTGTTTTAGGCTGGAGTAATGCCGAAAAAATCGCACTGCTGGAAGATGAATCCAGGCGTAAAGAGAAAGCCCTGGCGGATATCGCCACTGGCATAGCGGGTTTACAGGCCAGCCTGAAAAAGCACCAACAAGATTTGTCACTGTTAAATCAACTCAAAGTCTACCGTGATTTTCAGGATATCAACTGGCGACCTCTGGCTCTGGAGATTGAATCATTAGCTAAAGAAAAACAGCAGTTAGAAGCAGCCTCAGATCAGCTACGCCTACTGGCCAAACAGCGGGAGGCTGTTTTAGAGCAGTTAGAAAAAGATGAGCAGTCACTACTCAATCGTCGCGATGACTATTCCAAAAGTGAACAAAAGCGCGCAGATGCCCGACAGATGCATGAGCAGCTACAGCAGTTGCTGCAAACAACAGGGGCTGACCTAGAGGTTGATAACTCACAACTCGATGCCCTAGCCGATGAAATTTTGGGCAAAGAGGTGCAACGCAGGCTGGAGTCCTGTGATACACACGAACACCAATTAGATGATGAGCTAGCCAAAAGAATCAAAAACATTGATGCCAGAATGGTGCGTTTACGTGACCATCTCATCAAAGCGATGAGCGATTATAACAAGGAGTATCCGTTACAAACCCAGGAAATTGATGTCGATTTACGTGCATCTTATGAATATGTCGCGCTATTAAAGGGTTTGAATGCAGATGGTTTACCCCGTTTTGAGGCGCGTTTTAAAGAGTTGCTCAATGAAAATACCATTCGTGAGATTGCTCATTTTCAAAGCCAGCTATTGCGTGAGCGTGAAACCATACGTGAGCGGGTGGAGCGCATTAACGAATCGCTGACCCAGATTGATTATGATGCGGCGGCAGGGCGTTATATCAAACTGCTGGCCCAATCTGCGGCCGACGCTGAAATTCAGGAATTTCAACAGCAGTTGCGTGCTTGTACTGAAGGCAGCCTCACAGGCTCTGAAGATAACCAGTACTCAGAAGATAAATTTTTACAGGTAAAACAGATTATAGAACGCTTTCGTGGGCGCGAAGGCCTGATAGACTTGGATATGCGCTGGAAACGTAAGGTGACCGATGTACGTAACTGGTTCCGCTTTGCAGCCTCCGAACGCTGGCGTGAAGATGATACAGAATATGAGCATTATGCCGATTCAGGTGGAAAGTCCGGTGGTCAAAAAGAGAAACTGGCCTACACTATTTTAGCCGCAAGCCTAGCTTATCAGTTTGGACTGGAGATGGGGGAGGTGCGTTCACGCTCCTTTCGCTTTGTGGTGATTGATGAAGCATTCGGGCGTGGCTCTGATGAATCGGCAGAATATGGTTTGAGACTGTTTGATCAGCTTAATTTGCAGTTATTGATTGTCACGCCATTGCAGAAAATTCATATCATTGAGCCGCATGTGCAGCACGTGGGTTATGTCAGCAATGAATCCGGTCAAACATCAAAACTACGCAATTTAAGCATTGCCACTTATCGCGAAGAGAAAAAGAAGCATGAGGATATGCCCGCGTGAAGTGGACAACTACAGCAGATGTTAAAACGCAACTGGAGCGCTACTGGAAGAGTGGTGAATTATGTCGTGCTGCGGTGAATCAGAGTGAACTTTTCCCGCTGAAGATTTCATTTAAATCACCAACAGCCAAAGTCATGCTGGAAACCTTTGGTGATATGCAGGATTGGGTAAAGCTCATTATGACCTTTGCCAACAAACATCATCTAAAGCTGGAAAAGCATAATTTCAATCACCGTAATCTGGGCAGGCAACAGTTGCCGGCTGCATTGTTGCTGGAGAGCCCTGAGCAAGCAGCATCCTTGATTGGAAAACGAAATTCACTGCAGCTATTCTGTAAACTTTACAAACAAACAGCCACGCGACTGCCTGAGCTGCAAACATGGCTTCTCAAACGCCCGGTAAAGAGTATAGAATTAGAGAGCGACTGGTTTCGGCTGGTAGATTTATGCCTGTGGATAAGAACGCACCCGACTCCCAAAATCTACCTTCGACAAGTGAATCTGGCAGGCATTGACAGTAAATTTATCGAGTCCTATCGGCAGGTGCTGGCAGAACTGTTTGATCTGGTATTGCCCGCTTATATCATCAACGATGATTTTTCAGGCGTTGCAGGGTTTGCCTCCCGTTATGGATTTTTAGATAAACCACTGATGCTGCGTCTGCGGCCACTAGACACCAAAATCCAACTACTTCATACCAATGGCCCTCAAGATGTGGTGATGACTGCCCCGGCATTTGGCCGTTTAGCTCAGACAGTTCAATCACAAACAAAACGCGTATTCATTGTTGAAAATGAAATCAACTATCTGGTATTTCCACCATTGCCCAATGCCCTGATTATCTTTGGTTCAGGTTATGGTTTTGAGGCTTTAAGCCAGGCCAAATGGCTTCATGGCTGCGAACTTTATTATTGGGGAGATATGGATACGCATGGTTTTGCTATTCTGGATCAGCTACGCAAGCATTTCCCTCACGTAAAATCACTACTTATGGACAGGCAAACATTGATAGAACACCAATATGCCTGGGGATATGAGTCCAAACAGGAACAGCGTGATCTGAGCCGATTAACAGCAGAAGAGGCAGAGCTGTATGATGATTTGCGCTCAAACCAATGGACTGACCAGCTCCGCCTGGAGCAAGAGCGCATTGCTTTCACCGCTGTGATGAAGGCGGTAAGGAGTTTATGAAATCACTGATGATTCAGGGCACTGCCTCAGGCGTTGGTAAATCTGTGCTGGTCGCTGGCCTGTGTCGGCTTCTGGCCAGAAATGGCGTATCTGTCGCTCCGTTCAAGCCACAGAATATGAGCAACAATGCTGCCGTCACTATTGATGGTGGTGAAATCGGCAGGGCCCAGGCATTGCAGGCCCTTGCCTGTGGCATTGATGCGACGGTGGATATGAATCCCGTCCTGATCAAACCGGAAGCTGATGAAAAAGCGCAGTTGATCGTTCGTGGCCAGGTGGTTGGTAAACTGGAAGCTCGACGCTTTCGTGAAGATCGCATTGGCTGGCTGGATACCGTACTGGAATCTTTTGCCCATCTGCAATCCCAATATGATGTGGTGATTATCGAAGGCGCGGGCAGTCCCGCCGAACCCAACCTGCGCGAGGGTGATATTGCCAACATGGGCTTCGCCGAGGCTGCCGATGTCCCTGTCTGGCTGGTCGGTGATATTGATTGTGGTGGTGTATTTGCATCGCTGACCGGCTCGCTCGGCATACTTTCCGAATCAGAATCGAAGCGAATAAAAGCCCTGTTGATCAACCGTTTCCGTGGTAATATGGCACTACTGGATGATGCTCTGGAGTGGCTTGAGCATAAAACGAACAAACCTGTCGCTGGCGTCATCCCTTACCTGCCTCTCGAACTGCCTGAAGAAGATAGCCCTTTCCGCCATACAAATGCCGCTCCTCACTCCTTACCCCTCACCCCTCACGCATACAACATCGCTGTCATTGCCTATCCCCGCCTGTCCAACCATGACGATATTGATCCGTTGGCATCAGAAGCTGGCATCAATCTGCGTTTTATCCGTTCAATCGAGGAGTTGCAGCCTGCAGATCTAATCATTCTGCCCGGTTCCAAACATGTCGTATCAGACCTTGAGTGGTTACAGGAGCAGGGTTTCGTAGCCGCACTAAAGCAGCATCTGCGTTATGGCGGCAAGATACTCGGGATCTGTGGCGGTATGCAGATGCTGGGCTCTTTCATCGAAGATGATGGTGTCGAAGGCGGCTGTGCAAAGGGACTGGGATGGCTGCCGCTATCAACCACTATGCAGGCTGAGAAGACACTGTCCCGGGTGGACCGACCATCATCCCTGCCTGATTCTCATCGTGTAACCGGCTATGAAATTCATCATGGTGAATCAGATACCGACGATAGCTTATTTCCCTTTGCAGCCTGCTCCGAAGACAGACAGGTGTGGGGCACGTATGTGCACGGACTTTTTGAACAGGGTGCATTCCGTAAGGCCTGGCTTATAGCAATGGGCTTTACAAACAGTGATGGAAAAGACCAGACACAGCGCACAATGGCTTCACTTGATCTGCTAGCCGATGCGATGGATGCAGCTATACCCCCCGAACTTTTAGCTCCACTACTGGCAGAAAAGCGTTCATTACGCTTGAATTGACAACGCCGTTTACAAAACGTAAACTTCCTTCTAGAATGTCAAATTATGCATATCATTTCAAAAAGGCCATTTGTTGAAGCTTCCAGGAAATACCCTAACGATGCCGACTCTATACTGGCAACTCATAAAGTGTTGGAGAAAGGTCAGTTCGAAACACCTGATGCCTTAAGGGCAGTGTTTCCGTCATTGGATAACTTTAAGTATAAAGATAAGTGGTGGGTAATTGATATTGGTGGCAACAATTTACGATTGCTGATGGCTGTTCAGTTTGTATGTCAGCGTATTTATGTGAAGTTTATTGTACCACATAGCGAGTACGATAAGTTAACCGAAAAAGCGAAGAGAGGACGGTTATAATGATTACTAATGATATAAACCCTCAAGTTGTGCTAAATTCTTTTTCCAAATTTTATGCCTGTGCCGATCCTCTGTTACATATTCATAGTGAGCAGGACTATCAAAAGGCATTGGCTATGACCGAATTCCTCTTTGAACAAGCCTCTGATCATGAAGATGATCCTGCCAATGATCTCATTACATTGATTGCAGGTTCAATTGGTCGCTATGAAGCCAAACAGCAAGATGTTTTAGCGTATCAGCGTAAACTTGATGCAATGGATGGCGGTATTACAACACTGCGTCTGTTGATGAATCAACATCATCTTACCATTTCAGACTTTGAAAAAGAGATAGGTAAAAAGTCACTGGTTTCAATGATCTTAAATGGCAAACGCAATTTAACCAAAGATCATATTTCTAAATTGTCTGTGCGATTCAACGTTAGCCCTGCGCTATTTTTTTAAGGCAGTATGTTAGCTAACCATCTGCAGATGACTTACCCAGAAGCTATACGTAGCTTTAGACTCGGTCGTATTACAGAAAACTCTGTTATCATAAAATTACGAATCTTCACTCTGTATAAATCCAAGGATTACTCCCGATGAATTTTTTAAAGTGCCATGCAAGTGTTCTTGTCCACAGCAACAAGGGGTTTATGAAAACCTTTACTCTAAGCGTTCTTCAGTAAGCTAACCCAGCGTGATGAATCGTAAACAACTGAAAACTCAGGCTGGCACAGCCGCCTTTGGGCGCGGGGTAGGGTATTTTGAATCCGGGCGAGTTGGAAATTTGCATCTTCAGAAGCATGGTGTGCAGGCAAAAGTGTCTGGATCATATCCATATCGGGTGCGCCTAAATTGGCGTGATGGTTTTGATTACCACTGCAATTGCCCGATGGGTGTTCAGGGAGATTGTTGTAAACACTGTGTAGCTGTCGGGCTGGCCTGGCTGGATCGGGATAAGCAGTTGGATAGCGGCAGTGAAGATGAACGCATTCGCAGCTGGTTGGAAAGCAGAGAGAAGAAGGAATTGATCAGCTTGATTATGGAGGCGAGTGAATCAGATAATGTTTTTTTCAAACGCCTATCGTTAATGGCTTCAGCTTCATCGCTTGATCTGAGTGCTTTGAAACAGTCGATCAGCAGTACTATAGAAACTGATTATGTCGACTACTATGAAATGAACAATTATGTGGCTGAATTGAGTGATGTGACCGACCTGCTGGAATCATTGCTGGGGGATGGCCATGCGGTAGAAGTGCAGGTTTTATCTTTGCATGCTGTGGACTGCATGGCAGAAGCATTCGAAAAAATGGATGATTCCGATGGTGCCGCTGCTTCTGAAATGGAATGTTGGCAGGAAATTCATTTTCATGCCTGCCAGGCAGCACCACCTGAAACTGATGAACTACGTGAAGAGCTAGCCACAGTGCTATTTGAACGGGAACTGAATGCGGAGTGGGATGAGTTCTACGGTTGTATTGAAACATATGCGGATCTGCTCGGTGAGGCAGGGGTTGCCGAGTTTAAAAGCCTTGTGGAACAAGCCTGGCAGAAACTACCTGTCTTGATGCCGGGTAACAAAGAGAAATATCGCTCTGATCGTTTCAGGATTACATCAATGATGGAATCTCTGGCAAAATTAAGTGATGATGTAGATTGTCTGGTTGCGATCAAAGCAAGAGATTTGTCGCTACCATATTCGTTCCTTCAGATTGCGGAAGTCTTGGCTAAAGCGGGACGTTTTGATGAAGCACTGGAATGGGCGGAAAAAGGAGTTGTGGCCTTTGAGAGCAGACCTGATTCCCGTCTGGAAGAGTTTCTGGCGGAGCTGTACACACAGCGCAAAGCATTCGGTAAGGCAATTGCCATCATCTGGAAAACTTTTGAACGGCAACCTTCAGTACATAGTTGGGAAACATTAAAACTGTTTTCTAACAAAACAGATGTGTGGAAAAACAAATGGCGTCAACAAGCACTGGATCATATCCGTTATCAGATCAGTGAGGATAAAAAGAGCGGTGTCACGCTTTGGTCTAAGCCTGATCATTCACTTCTGGTGCAGATATTTCTACATGAAAACAAAATTGAATCTGCTTGGCTGGAGGCTAATGAGGGGGATTGCAATGCTGAATTATGGAAGAGGCTAGGTGAAAAACTGGGTGAGGATGAACCATTGCAAGCGACTTTCTGCTGGCAGCGGCTGGTTGAACCGGTCATCAATCGTAAGAACAACCCCTCTTATACAGAAGCTGTGCAGATGATGCTCGTGATTGGAAAGTGGATGAAACAGGCGGACAAAGCACATGCATTTGACCATTGGATTCAGGGGATTCGTATGCGTCACAGGCCTAAACGAAACCTGATGAAACTCATGAACGAGAATAAGCTGTGAATCATATAGGTGCTGTTGTCGAGCTGTTTGTGATATGATTTTACTGACGGCTCTACTGCTGGAGTGGGGCATCGGAGACCCGCAGTCACGCTACCATCCTGTCGCTCTGTTCGGGCGCTGGGCGAGCTGGTGTGAATCATTTTTGTATGCTGATCAACGCCGTCGAGGCCTGATCACATGGCTGTTTGTTATCACTATTCCCCTCTCCCTGCTGTGGACCGGACACAAGCTGATCGGTTGGCCATTCGATGTACTCTTACTATGGGCATCAATAGGCTGGAAGTCTCTTTTTCAGCATGTCCGAGCAGTTCTTGCTGCCGCAACGGAAAAAGACGCTCGCCTGGCAGTTTCAAAAATCGTCAGCCGCGATACAGAACACATGAGTCAGCAAGACACTCGCTCTGCAGCACTGGAATCGCTGGCAGAGAATGCTTCCGATGCCATTGTTGCCCCGCTGTTCTGGTTTCTGCTTCTGGGGCCAATCGGTGCAGCCTGCTATCGCATGGTGAACACACTGGATGCGATGTGGGGTTACCGTAATCAGCGTTATCTCTCTTTCGGATGGTGTCCAGCAAAAGTGGATGATATCGCCAACTGGATTCCGGCTCGTTTAACAGCCCGCCTGATGCTCTGGGCCGGGAAGCCTGCAAAGTGGGCTGACATCAAACAGCAGGCTGAAACCCACGCCTCACCCAATGCAGGTTGGCCGGAGGTTGCTCTGGCCTATGCTGCCGATGTTAGGCTCGGCGGCCCTGTGTTGCGTGGCGGCATTGAAGACCCTCGCCCCTTTTATGGTCCTGAACATGGTAGCGGGACAGATGACATCGTTGCATTTGAAGCGCTATCCATCGTGCAAAATAGCTTGCTTCTGGCTGCGGCTCTGACATTGGGAGTTACACTTGTCTTCTAATATTATTGAAATGCCAGTCTCCCCAGCACTTTCCGATAGCCAAGGCTATTATCCGCATGGTGGTGGTGTTGAGTCAGCTGCTTCAAACTGGCAGTGCCATGTTGCTGATATACTGGACCTCTCTACTGGTCTGCATCCGGCAGGACCGCCCAAATGGCTAAAGGCGTGGATGGCTGAACATGTTTCGCTGGCAGGCCACTATCCTGAAATTCACGGCGAGCCTGCACGAAGCAGGCTGGCGGAAGAGTTTGGCGTTTCTCCTGAACAGGTGCTGATCACTGCCGGAGCGCAAGCGGTTATTGAAGTGATTTTTCATGCCATGAAATGGCAGTCGATGGCGATCTGCGTCCCCTGTTACAGTGAGCCAATTCGATGTGCAAAACGGTCGGGATGCCGTGTGCATACGATTGAAGCAGGAGACCGATTTCCCGCTGTCGATGCTTGGTGGTGGACCTCGCCAAACAATCCATTTGGTAATGCCGAAGCTTTCCCTGAAGGTTTAAGTGGCGTTCTGGATGAATCGTATATGTCGTTTACTGAGCGGCGAACGGCAAAGGTAATTCCGGATGTGATTCGTTTGGGCTCGCTCACGAAAACGTTTTGCATTCCCGGCCTCCGCCTGGGTTATGTGATTGCAGATGTTGCAACCATCCAGACACTGAAAGCGTGGTTACCACCGTGGCCTGCATCTACTCTGGCCCTGCATCTGCTACCTGAGCTGTTACCTGAAGCGGACAAACGGGATGCTCAGATTGCAGTGACACGGCAGCGGTTAACTCGATTATTAACAAAACAAGGCTGGGACTGCTATCCGTCACAAGCATCATTCGTGTTAGCCAGACCGGCCGCGACAGTGCCTGATTTTTCCGTGCAGAAAATACTGGTTCGGGAATTCCCGGAATGGCCACAACTAAAGGGATGGATTCGCTTTGGCCTGCCTGGAGATGAGGCTGAATGGCAAAGACTGGAGGAGACTTTATGCCTGTAACACTGATCCTTGGCGGTGCCCGTAGCGGTAAAAGTTGTCGTGCTGAAGCCTTTGCCCTATCACTAAACAATAACCCGATTTATGTCGCCACTGCTCCTCTGATTGATAACGACCACGAGTGGATGGAACGCATCGAATGCCACCAAAATCAACGGGCCCCTCATTGGCTGCTTATTGAAGAAGAGCTCGACCTTGTCACTGTGCTACAGAAATATGCAGTACCTGAGAACAGTGTGCTGGTGGACTGCCTCACACTATGGCTGTCCAACCTGATTTTTACCGGCAAAGATATCAGCCGGGAAGTGGCGTCTCTATGCGCACTGCTGCCCACTCTTTCCGGCCATGTCATACTGGTTGCCAACGAGGTCGGCATGGGGCTAGTTCCTGAACACCCGGAAAGCCGTATCTTTCGTGATGCACAGGGGCGATTGAATCAGCAGCTTGCTGCACTGGCTGATCGTGTAGAGTTTGTTGCGGCAGGTCTTCCGATCTGTCTAAAGGGAGATAAAACGTGACTACAGCTACGGTAAATTTGGCCATCGAAGAAGAGGCCCGCCAGCATCAGGATAATCTGACCAAGCCGCGCGGTTCACTCGGCCGTCTGGAAGATATCGCCTGCTGGTTCGCCTCCCGTCAGGGCAAATTACTGCCTGAAACATTGCGACCACACATCACCGTATTTGCCGGTGATCACGGCGTATGCGAAGAGGGTGTCTCCGCTTTTCCTAGCATCGTAACAGGTGAGATGGTAAAAAACTTCGTGCATGGTGGCGCCGCAATTAATGTGCTGGCAAAACAGTGTTCCGCACAACTTTCCATTGTTGATGTAGGTACTCTCTCCGACTTTTCAGGGTTAAAGGGTATCGCACATAAAAAGATTAAATCCGGCACTGCCAACCTGCTGCATAAAGCTGCGATGAGCGAAGCTGAATGTACTGCAGCTATCAACGTCGGCAAAGCAGAAGCCAGAATGGCTATCAAAGCTGGTGCCAATCTGTTGATTGCCGGTGATATGGGCATAGGTAACACCACAGCATCGGCTTGTATCATTTGCAGACTCACCAGCTCACCTGCTGAAAACGTCGTGGGCTTTGGAACCGGTATTGATGACGCCGGACGCAGCACAAAAGTAGCTGTCGTTAGCTCAGCCCTGCAGCGCATCTCTCAACAATCGGATGCATGCACACTGCAGGAAGTTGGCGGCCTTGAAATTGCGGCCATGGCCGGGTTTTTTCTACAGGCTGCCGAGTCCGGCGTACCTCTGTTGGTTGATGGGTTTATCGCATCTGCCGCCGCCCTTGCAGCACACGTTATTGAGCCATCGGTCACCGAGTGGATGCTGGCCAGCCATGTCTCACAAGAGAATGGACATGCTCTCGCACTGCATGCCCTGGGTCTGTCACCACTGATAGATTTCAACATGCGTCTTGGTGAAGGATCCGGCGCTGCCCTTGTCGTACCCCTGCTGCAATCTGCCATCACCCTGCATCGTGAGATGGCTACTTTCACCAGTGCCGGGGTCACCGATAAAGATGGCTGAACCGGTGATAATCGATCTGCTCCGTCATGGCGAAGTGGAAGGCCCTGTCGCGATTGCGAGAGGTTGCGGCACCGATGTGCCTTTGACCGAAAAGGGATGGCAGCAGATGCAGAATGTTGCTCACTCCCTGCATCTTGAAGGCTCATTAACCGCAATAGCCACATCTCCCCTTTCCCGATGTGCCCTGTTTACCGAGTCTTTCAGCAACAGCAGCAATCTGCCTGCAACGACCCTTGATCAGATGCGCGAGATTGATTTCGGTCACTGGGAAGGCAAACAGGCTTCCGAGATAAAGGAGCAGGAACTGCTCAGCCGTTTTATGGAAAATCCGGATGGCATTCAGATTCCCGGTGGTGAATCCTTTCAGCAGTTTGGCGACCGCATTATTACAACATGGGAAAACTGGCTTGAAGGTGCAAGTGGTGAACATCGATTATTGATCAGTCACGGGCTGGTCAAACGTATACTGCTGGCACATCTGCTGGGCATTCCTGTCTCTCACATCTGGCGTCTGGCACTGCCCTATGGAGCCTGGAGCAGGGTAACGCTATTAAAGGGCGAGCAGCCACGGCTGCTGTTTCTGAATAAGGAGGCAGGTGATTCATGCGCGGATTAATTCTCGCATTCCAGTTTCTGACCCGCATTCCGATGCCCGAACTTGTCGATTTCAAAAAAGACGAGCTCTCCTCTTCAGCCGTCTGGTTTCCAGTGGTTGGGCTCAGCATCGGCCTGCTGCTACTGCTCACAGCTCAATTCGGCATGAGTGCCAATCCATGGATAGCAGCGCTACTGGTGCTGCTGCTCTGGACAGGTATTACAGGAGGCTTGCATCTGGACGGCGCTGCAGATCTGGCCGACGCGCTGGGCGCTGCCCACCGTGACCCGGAGCGTTTCCTGGCGGTAATGAAAGACCCGCACACCGGTTCATTTGGCGTGATTGCCATCGTTGCAACCATCATCACCAAGCTGGTGGCTGTCGCCTGGCTCGTGGAATCTCAGTCCATCGATATCTGGGCCCTGCTGTTGATTCCTGCATGGGCAAGACTGGGGGCAATTTTCTGGTCGCAAACACTGGCTCCCTTATCGCCCGGAAGTGGTGAAGCCTTCGTCTGGCAAGTGTCTAAAAACATCTACTGGGTGTGGGGCATCACCCTGTTCGCACTCTCCCTCTTTTTCGTTTCACTGCTCTTTGCCATTGCTGCTGTTGCCTCCCTGTTATTGTGGCGTGCATATCTGAAGTGGCGGCTGAATGGCATGAGCGGCGACTGCCTCGGTGCCGGTATCGAATATTGTGAGTGCTTTATGCTGCTCGCGCTCGGTCTACTCTGAATGCGCTGGCTCATCCTGTTTATCGCGGTAATCAGCAGTCTGCTTCTAGGGCTGGCTGTTGGTGAGCAGTGGATCAATCCCTTTGCCCCCAGCCATGCCCTTGAAAAGACAATACTGTGGGAATTGCGATTCCCGCGTCTACTCACCGCCTTTGCTGTTGGCGGTATGCTCGCACTGGCCGGCGCATGGTTTCAGGTGTTATTGGGCAATCCGCTGGCTGAACCCTATGTGCTGGGTGTGGCAGGCAGTGCTTCCGCAGGTGCCGTTACCGGACTGATGTTGATGCCTGAATCGGCATGGGCCATGTCAGTCGGTGCATTTGCAGGCGCCTGGATCGGCATAGTCACGGTCATGCTCTTCTCACGTCTGGGAGCCAATCGCATGTTACTGGCAGGTGTTGTGCTGGCCGCATTCTGGTCTGCCGTCCTTGCCCTGCTGCTGGCTCTACTACCTGAACAGGGTCTATTTAGAGCCTTCGCATGGATGATGGGCGATCTCTCTCACTCTGACATTCCCGTACCCGTACTGCTGCTGGCTTGGGCTACCGCACTGATTTGCGGCCTCATTCTTTCCCGTTCACTGGATAAACTTCTGCTTGGAGAGCGTCATGCAGAAGCGCTGGGCGTAGATGTAAAACAGCTTCGCCACCGCCTGCTACTGCTCGCTTCAGCCGTCACCGCACTGGCCGTAACTGCTGCCGGAACTATCGGTTTCGTTGGATTGGTAATTCCTCATCTCATGCGCCTGTTATTCGGCTCCCTACACAGAGCTGTATTGCCTGCCTCTGCCATCGGTGGCGGACTGCTGTTAGTATTAGCCGATTCGGCTGCTCGCACCATCATCGCACCGGCGGAGCTACCCGTAGGCATACTTACGGCCATTATCGGTGTACCTGTATTCCTCTTTCTACTGATGAGGCGTTCCGGATGAATAGTGCACTGAAATTATCAAATCTCGCGGTGGAACGTGGTGGCAAGGTATTATTGTCTGAGCTGAATTGCGACATCAATCCCGGTGAAGTTATCGTTGTACTCGGGCCGAACGGAGCGGGGAAATCTAGCCTGCTCCTGGCACTGGCCGGACTGATCCCGGCAACAGGGGCTGTTGAACTATTTGGCAAACCGCTTGCTGGATTCAGTCGAAAAAAACTTTCACACAAGATTGCCTGGCAAGGTGCATTACCCCCCACCGAATTCGGACTCACTGTTGAACAACGTCTTGAGCTTGCCGCAAGCGAAGATAACGAGGCCATAATATCCATAGCAGATGCGATGGATATCAAACCACTGCTTACGAGGCCACTGGGAGAGTTGTCCAGTGGTGAGAGGCAACGCACAGAACTTGCTGCACTAATGCTGCGCGATACACCGATCTGGCTACTCGATGAGCCCACCGCCCATCTGGATCTCAAACACCAGATTCAATGCATGCACATGCTCAAAGAAGAACGGGATCATGGCCGAACCATCATTACGGTCCTGCACGATATCCAGCAGGCTATGGCTGTTGCCGATTATCTTATTCTGATTGATGGTAAAGGCGGTGCTGAATATGGTACTGCGGAGCAGCTGTTTGCAAGCCAGCGACTGTCTGAGCTTTTTGATGCACCTGTCGTCACCCAGGGCTCGGTACTGGTACCCGATTATGGAAAAAGGATTTAAACATGAAATCACGTGATAAACGACAAGGCATCGTACTGGTTCATACCGGCGAGGGAAAAGGCAAATCTTCATCCGCTTTCGGCGTAGCTTTTCGCGCTGCAGGCTGGGGTATGAAGGTGTGTGTGATCCAGTTCATCAAGGGTAAATGGAAAACTGGCGAGGAGCGCGCTGCGCAGAAATTCGATAATATCGAATGGCATGCGCTCGGAGATGGCTTCACCTGGGATACGAAAAACCCTGAGCAGGACATCAAGACCAGTCGTGAGATCTGGGAGCTGTGTAAAGATAAGGTCCGCTCTGAGGAGTTTGATCTGGTGCTCTTCGATGAGATCAATTACTGCACAGGTTATAACTGGATTGGTGGTGAAGAGGTCGCCCAATTTATCCGGGAAGAAAAGCCCAAATGGATGCATATGATCCTGACCGGCCGCAATGCCGCAGCAGAAGTCATTGAGGTTGCCGATACCGTCACTGAGATGAAAAAGATCAAACATGCTTATGAAGCAGACATCCCCGCAACACAAGGCATCGAGTTTTGATCCTGTACAGTAAGCTGCTATGCCGACAAAAGCATTGGAGATAACCCTCATATGAGTGGACCTGACGAAAGCGAAATCCTTATTTATCAAGCTGAAGATGGTTCAGCAGTGACTGAGGTTCGACTGGAATCAGAAACTCTCTGGCTATCACTAAACCAGATAGCAGAACTGTTTGGACGAGACAAATCAGTCATTTCCCGCCACCTGCGCAATGTTTTTAAAGAGGGTGAACTGGAACGAAATTCAGTTGTTGCAAAAAATGCAACTACTGCCGCCGATGGAAAATCTTATCAGGTAGATTATTTTAACCTGGATGCCATCCTTTCTGTTGGTTATCGGGTCAACTCCAAACAAGGTACACGCTTCCGCCAGTGGGCCACCCGCGTGCTGAAGAAGTATCTGACTCGCGGCTACGCGCTGAATGAAAAACTACTACAGGAACAAAACAGACGGCTAACCGATCTTCACTACACCGTTGTCTTGCTGGAGCAGACACTGGAACATCAGGCTGTGGGCGAAAATGAAGCGAAGGGGCTGATCAAGGTCATCGCCGATTATACCTATGCACTAACCACTCTGGATCGTTACGACCATGGCACCCTTGCCTCTGAAGGTACCTCTGCAATCACAGCTTACCGACTGAGCTATGATGAGGCGATTCAGGTGGTATCATCGATGAAGGGCGAATTTGACGGTCTATTTGGGCTTGAGAAGGACCAGAGTTTCAAAAGTGCTTTAGGAGCAATTGATCAAACCTTCGACGGCAAGGATGTCTATCCAAGTGTGGAAGAAAAAGCGGCGCACCTGCTCTATTTCATCGTCAAGAACCACGCTTTCAGCGACGGAAACAAACGCATCGCCGCTGCCATCTTTCTCTGCTTCATGGCCGGTCACGAAATGCTCTACCGCCCCGATGGCGGCAAGCGCATCCACGACAATGCACTAGTCGCACTGACCCTGCTAATTGCCGAAAGCAAACCCGCAGAGAAAGAGACCATTGTCAGATTGATCATCAACCTTATCAACCGCAACAATCAGGGATAGCTATGAATCCAAACCACCATATTGATCAATATCTGGATTATTACTGTAAGCTTGAATCGCCCGGCTATGCACTTCTTCTCACAGGAAAGTGGGGATGTGGAAAGAGTCATTTCATTTCCCAATTTCGGGAAGTGAACACTGACTTAAAGTTTATATATGTCTCTTTGTACGGCATGCAGAACACGTCTCAAATTGACGATACATTTTTTGAGCAACTTCATCCATGGCTTGCTCATAAAGGGATGGACATTGCCGGAAAAGTTTTGACATCATCTTTCCGAGCCGCTGCATTCGGCTTCAACTTGTATGGTGACGATAAATCGGATGGCAACATCCAAATGCAGATTCCAGGGGATACAGGGTTTTTCGACCTTCTGAAGGATACGAAAGGTCATATCTTGGTTTTCGACGACCTAGAACGCTGCTGCATGCCTATGGCTTATGTGCTTGGTTATATTAATTCTTTCGTAGAACACAACGACCGTAATGTGATTCTGGTTGCCGATGAAGCTCGAATCCCAAAAAAGAAAAAGAAAGCATATACACGCATTAAAGAGAAACTGATCGGTCAGTCGTTAGAAGTTCAGGTAGACGCCGAAAGCGCTCTCGAATCGTTTTTACCTTTGGTGAAAAATGATTCGTGCCGATCATTTTTAGAAAGTAATCACTCATTCGTGATGGATGAGTTCAAGGTGTCCGAATACAACAATCTGAGGACACTTAAGAAAATCATTCAGGACTTCGAACACATATATTCTATGCTGCCTGATAAAGCTCAAGCGAAGGAAGTATTAATTCGTCATATTCTTGGGATATTGATGATGCTTTCGTTCGAAATTCGTAGCGGAAAGCTTGACCTCGATGAAGTTGGTAAATTATTGGAACCAAGCTGGCTGGCATGGGCCGGAGAAGAGAACGAAGATGGCCGTCTATCAAAGCTTGCTCGCAAGTATGGGCACCTACTTGGAAATTATCCCGTACCTGATCAGACCCTTTGGCAAAACTACTTGAAGACAGGGTTGTTTGATCAGGCTGCACTTGAAAAATCGGTCATGGAAAGCGCCTATTTACGAGATGAAAACACACCAGATTGGATTCAACTTTGGCACGGGCTGGATTTGGATGATAATGAATATGAAGCTGTCTGTAAGTCAGTAGAAAAATCTCTCACGGAGAGAGCATACAAAAAGTCCCCTGTAATCAAACATGTCTTTGGACTTTTTCTCTGGATGTCGCAGAAAGGGATATATTCTGATAAGAGCGAGGAGGAAATCTACTCAGAATTTTGTGGCTACGTAGAGACCTTGATTGCTGATGGAACTATCGAATTTGTAGAGCATGAGCGCTCTGCGTGGGATGACAGTTATGACGGCCTGGGGTATTTCTCTATAGGTGAAACACGATTTAAAGATTTCTGCTTATTCATAACGAAGAAATATGACTGCCATATAAAGGCATCCTACCCTGAGCAAGCAAAAAAACTGCTATCTGAAATGAAGCAGGATGCGCAACTCTTTTATCATAGGCTTTGTTTAAGCGAATCTTCAGAGATGAAATATCACAACATCCCTATTCTCACATATCTATTACCAGAGGATTTTTTTCACGCCCTGATTGAAGTGCCTGCAGATCAACTGCGAATCGTTGGTAATACGTTCAAGGAACGATACCGCCATGACTCACGTTCTCTGATAGCAGAATTGAAGTGGCTTATCTCAGTCAAGAACCTATTGATGGAAGAGTCTCATCGAAGGGCTGGAAAGATAAGCGGCCACGCTTTCCAAAGTATCGTCAAATATGGCGTGTCTCCTGCAATAGAAATACTTGAACAACAAAATGAAGAGGGCGCATGAAACAAAAGGTGAAAATACTACTTGCACACGGCTCATCCAACTCCATTCATGGGCAACAGGTAAATGCACTCGCCACAACAGTTTCAGAGCTGTTAGGCGAACAGGCCGGAACTGCATTTTTGTCTGATGATACACTCCCTGAAGGCGCGCATGTGTTGCCACTATTTATGGGGGCTGGGAAACATGTCACAGAGGATATTCCGAAACTGATTGCTGCTTCTAACTGTACCCTGCTTCCCTCTCTGGATTCACATGCAGAAGAGTTTGCCGCTATGGCATACAACCATGCCACCGCTGAGAGCAAACGCATTAACCTGCTCTTCGCCCTCTACCGCTTTGCCGGTTTTCAATCCCTTGCAGCAGCCATTCACAACCAGAACAAACGTTGCAGCAAGGTGGCTATGGCATCCATGCACTCTGAGCCTTCCATTGAATCAGTGCTTAAACTTTGGCAGTCAGACGGCATTAAGCAGGTAACCGTACAACCGATGCTGCTGTTCGAAGGCCACACTCTTGCTAGAGTGCAGGCTATGATTGATTCATCACCCATCACCAATGTCTCACTGGCCCCTGTTTTAAGTCAGCATGAAGGCTTTGCTGCATTGATTACCGATTGCCTGAGGCAGAAGCCATGAGGCTTGATTCCCCTCTCTCTAAAAGCGAAGTGGCACTGGTCGGCGCAGGCCCCGGAGATACCAGTCTGCTGACCCTGGCTGCTGCCAGACTGATCGCTGATTGTGACTGCATCGTTTATGATGCACTGGTATCTGACGAGGTGCTGGCTATGGCGGCACCTGCAACGGAACTCATCCTCGCAGGCAAACGTGGCGGTCGCCCCTCAGCCAGCCAGCATGATATCTGTGAAACACTGATTCGCCTGGCCCGCGAGGAGAAACGTGTTGTACGCCTGAAAGGTGGAGACCCGTTTGTATTCGGCCGTGGTGGCGAAGAGATGCGCGCACTCGCAGCTGCTGAAATAGCTTTCCGCATTATTCCAGGTATCACCTCAGGTGTAGCAGCACCTGCCATGGCAGGCATTCCGGTGACAGATCGTTCGGTTAATGCCACGCTGGCATTTCTCACTGGTCATGAGGCCAGTGAAAAGAGCCGTATGGAGTGGCAGTCTCTGGTAGCAGCCTTCCCTGTGCTGGTGATTTACATGGGTGCAAAGAACCTGCCAAAAATCGCAACCCAGCTTTTACAGGCAGGCCTTGCAGAAGAGGCTGCAATTGCTGTGATCCATTCGGCCACACTCGCAAACCAAACAATAACAACAGGTACACTGAAACAGGCTGCAGCACTTGAACTGGTAGCCAAATCACCATCGATTGTGATTATCGGCGATGTCGTCAACGACAGGGTACCCTGGAACAAGGATTGAATATGCAAAAACCGACGATGATGCCATTTAAACGCCACGCACTGATGTGCTGTGGCAAGAGCTGCGGCGAGAACCTGCCCCTGCTCAACTACCTGAAAGAGAAGGTCATACAGGCAGGACTGATCGTTGGCGATCCGGATGCAGTGCGTGTGAATCGTGCAGGCTGCCTTGGCGTCTGCATGCAGGGACCGATTATGGTCGTGCATCCGGATAACACATGGTATTGCAACCTCAATGAGGCAGCGATTGACCGAATCGTCGAAGAGCATTTCAAGGGCGGTAAGGTGGTTGAGGAGTTCGCCTTTTATCAGGGCTAAGCAGTATACGTCTGATTCCCGACCCACACATGACTGGTAGAAAAACCCAATTCTGTTTAGCCTGACAGTAAGTCTATTCAAACAGGAAGGTTGGCAATGAACGTGGCAGGAGTAATTGTTGTATTCATGCTTGCATGTGCACCTCTGGCACAAGCCTCTGCCCCGGATGAGTCATTAAAACTCATTACTACGCTGGTGTCGTTACCACAACATATCGCTGTTAATGCTTCCTTGGAGCGGCAACGCCAGCAGTTCAAACTTGCCCGCAAGGCACTCAACAAAAATGACATAGCGAGCTTTCATCGGCTAAAAAGCAGCCTTCAAGGCTATCCACTAACACCCTATTTGAATATTTGGCATGCCCGTAAAGAACTCGATCAGGGCAATGAAAAACTCGCTATTGATGCGCTGGACAGATATGCAGATGTTCCTGAGGCAATTAATCTTCGCATAGCCTGGATTAAGCAGTTGGCCAAACGTGGGGCGTGGCCGAAAGTTGCCGACCTTCTGGACAAACACCCATCCGATATACGTCGTCTACCTGAAATATCCATGCTCTCCGACTGGCACAACGGCTCTGAAGGGATGGCACTGGAACAATTCTCAAAGCGCTGGATAAACGGTAAAAAAGCATCGGAGCTCAGCAAAACGTTACGTTCACTATGGTTAAAGCAGGGACACCCGAACACAAAAGAGCGCTGGCAGCGTATCGAAAACCTGGCCTCTCAAGGCAAATGGAAAAAAATCAAAGCTGTGGCTAGCGAACTGACTGAAAAAGAGCGCAAGTGGCTTACATACTGGCGCAAGCTTCAGAAAGAGCCTGAGAAAGAGTTCGCCCGATGGCCCACAGCGATCTCAGCACCGGCATCCCGGGCTATACTCAACGATGTACTGGTTCGACTCTCCAGAGCAGACCCCACAAAGGCACAGGAACAATTACAGCGCATCAAAAAGAAAGAGTCCAAACGGCTTAATAAATCCTTTTTCAATGGGCTGGAAAAATCCATAGCCCTGCGTGCTGCCAAACGGCATATGCCGGAAGCAGCCTTATGGCTGCAGAAACTCCCGCAAGTCGAACAGAATAAGGAGACCCGCGCCTGGCAGACCCGACTGCATCTGCTCAAGCAAGATTGGAAACAGGTCGCTAACAGCATCGCAGCCATGCCTGCAGAAGAACAACAGCAGAGTAACTGGACGTACTGGAAGGCCCGCTCACTGGAAGAGACCGGCTTTCACAAAGAGGCGACTACGCTATTTAGCACCCTGGCAACAGAACGCGGTTATTACAGCTTCCTAAGTGCTGAACGCGTGCAACAGCCCTTCACACTTGTATACGCCAACTTCCAAACCAATGAATCCGAGTTGAGCAATATTGCAAAAATCCCATCCATTATCCGGGCTAAAGAATGGCTGCAACTGGGTAATCAGAATAAAGCCAGTCGTGAATGGCACTTCGCTCTATCGGGCTCATCCCATCAAACTTGGGAGGCTGCTGCCACGCTGGCATATTCATGGGGCTGGCATAATCAGGTAATCCGCGCTGCATATAAAGCCGACCGCCAGGATGCACTGGAGCAGCGTTTTCCTCTGGCACATAAAAAAGAGGTCATGCAGGCAGCCAATCAAACGGGCCTCACCAGCTCTACGGTCTGGAGCATTATACGCCAGGAGTCAGCATTTAATCACAAGGCCACATCCTATGTCGGTGCACGCGGATTGATGCAACTGATGCCGAAAACTGCACGTGCTGTCGCCAAAAGGCTGAAGCTGAAGAACCACAAGCGCCCTGACCTCTTTTCCCCTGCAACCAACATCACGCTTGGAGCGCAATATCTGGCCGAACAGAAAAAACGATTCGGCAATCTGGCACTGGCATCTGCGGCCTATAATGCAGGGCCACACAGGGTAAGCAAATGGCTGCAACGTACGCCATTTATTGCTGGCGACACCTGGGTGGAGGCCATTCCATTCAACGAAACCCGGCGTTATGTGCAACAGGTGATGGCTTTCGTATCTGTTTATGAATGGCGACAGGCAAAAACATTAACCAGTTTGACTGCTCGCCTGAATGATCGCGTACAGGAAGTCAGCTCCAACAAAACCCCTTAATCGTTAGCAGTAGCCATGACAAGCACGGCTTGTTAACCTTCGCGACCAATTTATTAATGTTTAAACGAGGTAATCACTCATGGCATTTATTGTCACTCAGCTTTGTAAAGATTGTGTAGATACAGCTTGTGTAGCCGTATGTCCGGTTGACTGTTTCTATGAACCAAAAGAAGTCACCGAAGAAACCCCGAACATGCTGCTCATCTCTCCTGAAGAGTGTATTGACTGCGCTGTTTGTGAACCGGAATGTCCATGGGAAGCGATCTATCCTGAAGAAGATGTACCTGATGTATTCGAATCAGACATTGAGCTGAACGAATTGTGCGACACTAACCGTGACGATTTCGATCTGGCTGAAGTGAAAGACCATACGCCGCCTTCATCAGAAGAAGTAGCCCAGAACAAATCAAAATACGGCCTCTGATCAGCCCCGTTAATCGGATTCAAGCGCATGTGTGGGGTCACCATACATGCGCTTTTTTATTTCCTATGCCTGCGATAATCACAAAACCACCACTCATCGGCTTACGCTACGAACAACTGGTTGAACTCTGCCATAAGGCCGGAGCAAAACCTGTACATGCCGAAAACATCATGGCTTCGGTCTTCCGGCGTTATAATCCGGATCTTGATGCCATCACAGAACTGCCACGAATACTACGAGACTATCTGGCCGAACATGTTTCAACATTCCAGCCGGAGTGTACTGCACAGCAACAGGCTGAGGATGGCACACGCAAACTGCTGCTAAAAATGCCGGATGGTAAAGAGGTAGAAACCGTGCTGATTCAGGGCCCTGGACGCCTCACTCAGTGCATATCCTCCCAGGTAGGGTGCGCTGTGGGCTGCACCTTCTGCCTTACCGCCACCGCTGGTCTTACCCGCAATCTCTCTGCTGCCGAAATGGTATCAGAGGTGATGGCTGGCCAGCATATCAGTGAACGACGCGTACGTAACATCGTACTGATGGGCATGGGTGAGCCTCTGCATAACTATGATGAAGTCGCACAATTTTTGCGCATTGTCACCGACCCGAAGGGCATGGCCTTCTCACCAAACCGGGTCACACTCTCTACTTCAGGGCTAGTGCCTATGATCTACCGCATGCTTGAAGATAAACTGCCATGCAATCTGGCTGTATCGCTGAATGCCACCACCGATGAGGTGCGTGATCGCATTATTCCGATCAACCGCAAATATCCTATTGCAGAGTTAATGCAGGCTGTACGCGACTACATCAACATACGCGGCAACAAACGTGTGCTTATCGAATATGTCATGCTGGCTGGCGTCAACGATAGCCTCGCAGATGCTCAGCGCCTCTGCGAGTTACTCGAAGGCCTCAACTGCACAGTCAACCTGTTACCATTTAATCCTTATCCGGGCGCAGAATTTAATTGCCCGAGTGCTCAGGCCGTCACTGCCTTCCGTTCAGTGCTGGTCGATGCTTCCATCGTTGCTGTAGTGCGTGAATCACGCGGCCGTGAAATTTCCGCCGCCTGCGGCCAGCTGAAAACTGAAGTGAAACAACGTCGTCGCTCACGCAGCACATAAGGGATTCAAAATTCAGAACCCGCGCCGTAGCTGAAAACTAAGCCCTTTCTCATGCTGTTATCTGCTGATCTTTATTAGCGAGAATCCACTCTTTGGCTTCATCCATTGCATAAAAAACACATCTCTTTGTCGGAATACTTTCAATATAAGCTTCATAAACCCTTGTCATACCAAATGCTAATGCATTGGGACTTACATAGGCCACGCAAGCACCGGCTCTTTTTTCTATCAGCTCGGGTGGAATCCGTTCCACAAAAGAGGTAAAGAAATCCACTGACATTTCAGAGAAATCTGCTTTTGACAGGTCAAAAATAGCGGCGCAATTAGTATGCGAAGGATTAAAAGCAACGGTTTCTTCCACTATTTGCAATGCCTCTTCCACACTCAGTTTGCCTTCGATACGTATCAACAGGCCATCAATGTCTTCAAAACACTCTATATTATACACTCTCATTTCCTTGTTATACTGCTGGAGAAGCCACACAAGAGAACTACTCTCTGTTTAATCGATATTTCCCATGGCCATCAGGTGGCTATGATATCCATGTTTCAAAACTAATCAGGAAGCTTTCATAATAACTCAAGATTCAGTCTCCGGATGCGCTGGAGTGAGCGATGAAAGCGATCCCATTGCCACTGCTTGCCCGGATCCCACTTTCTACCCGGTGCTATATCCTCATGACCAACAATGCGACCAGCATCCAGCAAAGGATAACGTTGCATCAGCACCCGACATAGACGAGCTGTCTCCCGGTATTGCGCCGGAGTAAACGGCCGCTCCTCATCACCAACCATCTCAATGCCTATGGCAAAGTCATTACAACCACTACGCCCCTCCCATTCGGAGAGTCCGGCGTGCCAGGCTCGCTGATCACAACCTACAAACTGGGTAATCTCACCTGCTCGATCAACAACAAAATGTGCTGATACCTCCAGACCGTTCAGCGACTCAAAATCTGCATGAGCCGCACAGTCCAGACAGCCCATAAACAGATTCTCAATATGATTCGATTCAAACTGCCCCGGCGGCAAACTGATTGCATGCAAGACAATCAAGTCAACGTTTATCCCGGTCGGGCGCTCATTCTGGTGCGGTGATCTCAGCTGTCGCATGGCCTTATCATGGGCTGCAGAGAGGAAGATGTCATCGTTCAAAATAGGGCACAGGGCAATTGTGTTTTTCTTCACCTCAAAATTCCGGCACAATAGGCCCATGAGCAACATCACACCTGAAGAAACTGCACGCCTGATGCGCTGGGCGACCTACGCCTCCACGCTGGTTGCCATTACACTCATTTTTGCCAAAGGCATCGCATGGGTTGCAACGGACTCTGTCAGCCTGTTGGCCACTCTTATCGACTCCTGTCTCGATGCTGCCGCTTCCATCATCAATCTGCTGGCTGTGCGCCATGCTCTCGCACCAGCAGACAAAGAACATCGTTTCGGCCACGGCAAGGCTGAAGCACTGGCAGGCCTTGGACAGGCAACATTTATCAGCGGCTCCGCCCTGTTTCTTGTACTCGAGGCTCTCTCCCAATTCTGGAACCCCCAACCAATTGAGGCACTGGGCGTAGGTATTAGTGTCATGGTACTCTCCATCGTCGCAACGATGGGGCTTTTGATCTTTCAGAAACATGTCATCCGTAAAACCAACTCCACCGCTATTAAAGCAGATCATCTGCATTACAAAACAGATCTCCTGGTCAATACCAGCGTGATTGTCGCACTACTGCTCGCCTTTTACGGCTGGGCAGGCTTTGATCCCCTGTTCGCCATCCTTATTGCTGCATACATACTCTACAGTGCCTGGGATATAGCCCGCGAATCACTCGATCTGCTGATGGATCGTGAATTGCCTGATGAAGATCGCCAGAACATCAAAACCATCGTACGTGCTCATCCGCAAGCGCTCGGCCTGCACGATCTGCGCACACGCAAGTCCGGTACAACCACCTTTATCCAACTTCACCTTGAACTGGATGACAATCTGAGCCTGAGAGAGGCCCATACCATTGCCGATGAGGTGGAAACCAACCTGCTTGCCGAGTATCCGGGAGCAGAAGTAATCATTCACGAAGACCCTGCCAGCCTGCAAGAAAATCATCCGGAGTTTGCAGAATGAAAAAAATACTGGTGAGCCTGAGCCTGTGGTTATGGCTGGTTTCACCGGCATTTGCTGCATCCGAGGTCATTGAAGTGTTTTTCCTGCCTATGCAGGAAGCGGCTGATGCAGCTCAAAGTCAGCTTTCCGAACAGGGCAAAGTAGCCATCATCACTTCACGGCGCATGTTGATTCTCGATGATGACAGTGCCCATCTTAAAAAGGCCAAAGCGCTGCTAAAACAGCTGGATCAGCCGGTGCAGCAGTACACAGCCTATGTTGAAATTGAAGATGTTCGGACTGATCAAGGATCAGGCACAGGAGTCTCATCGGCACATCTTGCAACAGGATCACTACCCGGTGGCTGGGCCCGCATTCAGCTGGATGAGAGCAATCACAAATCGAAAAACAGCTCTAGGTTTCAACTGCGGATTACCGCCAATCAACCAGGTAGTCTCGAAGTTGGCACCCTGCAAACACTGAACCGTGAGACCCGAGCCTGGCTAAGCGGTTATGGTCTGGTAAAATTGAATAGTGTGGAGCTGATACCCATCACCTCAGGATTCAAGGTACAGGCATGGCCATCCGGTCAGGATCAGGTACGTATTCGCATTGTTCCCTGGATGCAGAGAAAAGCAGCACAAGTAACGGGACAACACGAAATGCTGGTTGATCTTGGCACAGCACGAAGCCCGAACACGCCACCGTCGAATACAGCCAATATGCGCTACAACGCCACCCCGCGTGTCCGGCAAGCCGACATCGTGGAGATCTCCGGTGCTGCAACCGAATTAACCATACCGCTGGATCAGACAGTCACTATCGCAGCATCGCAGAACGAGGCTGGCAGGCTGGCTAGTGCCCTGCTCTCACGCCACTCATCCATTGGAAAAAGAAGTTTTGTCATTCGCGTGCGTGTAACACGCTAAAACAGGCAGTGCTTAGCGCTCCAGACGATACCACTGTGCTTTGGTAGAGACCCAAAAAGCCCTGTACTCATCATCACTGACCTGACCGTCACGATTACCATCCATCTCTTTGAAACGGGCTCTCATACGCTGATCCACCATGGCCCGGTACTCATCAAGTGAAACGCCTTGCGAATGATTCGCATCCAGCTCCATGAATGTTTTGACGATTTTATCCGTGGAGGTCATCGGAGCCGCCCAGGCATGCGTTGCCATAACGGCAATTATAATCGGAATACTCAAACAGCGCATATACATGGTTCACCTCACTCGAACTCTCTGCCATGATTCATGGCAGACGCGAGTTTATCCAAGTTACATTCATCCTGCGAGGGGAAACATGAAAGCCTACCTAGATTTAATGCGCCATGTGCGTGACAACGGTACTCAAAAAGGTGATCGCACCGGTACAGGTACAAAATCTGTATTCGGTTACCAGATGCGCTTCGACCTGTCTCAGGGTTTCCCCATGGTTACCACCAAAAAGGTTCACCTGAAATCTATTATCCATGAACTGCTATGGTTTCTCAAAGGTGAGACCAACACCCAGTACCTGACTGACAATGGTGTCACCATCTGGAATGAATGGGCTACTGATGATGGATCACTGGGCCCTGTTTATGGTTATCAGTGGCGCAATTGGCCAGCACCGAATGGTGAATCTATCGACCAGATCGCTGAATTGATTGAGCAGATCAAATCCAAGCCTAACTCTCGCCGCCTGATTGTGTCGGCATGGAATGCATCTGATCTGCCTGATGAGTCAATCAGTCCGCAGGACAATGTAGCGAAGGGAAAAATGGCGCTTGCCCCCTGCCATGCCTTTTTCCAGTTTTATGTCGCTGACGGCAAGCTCTCCTGCCAACTCTACCAGCGCAGTGCCGACATCTTCCTTGGCGTACCGTTCAATATTGCCAGCTATGCCCTGCTGACCATGATGGTAGCTCAGTGCTGTGATCTGGAAGTGGGTGATTTTGTACATACCTTCGGTGATGCCCACCTCTACTCCAATCACATGGAACAGGTCGAAATCCAGCTGGCACGCGATACCTTTGCACTACCGACAATGAAGATGAACCCGGCTGTCAAAAACATCTTCGATTTCACCTTTGAAGACTTTGAACTGGAAGGGTACGAGTGTCATCCGGGCATTCGTGCACCTATCGCAATCTAATACAGACACGGGCTATGAAAGCCCTGGAGAACAGACGAAGAAACGACAGACAACGAGGCGTATATGAGCAATTACCAGACAGGCATCCTTGCCGATGTACCATCCCAGGCACGTTATCTCAGCTTTTCGATTGATACGGAGGGTGATCTGCAAGCTGCCCTTCGCAAGCTTTTAACAGTTGCAGATGGAGAGAGCGTCGTAGTCGGTATTGGGCATTCGGTGACTGCCAGCCTGGATGCAACGATCCCCGGACTCAGCAGTTTCCCTGTTTTTGATGATGCACAGGTTGAAGTTCCTGCCACCAATACTGATCTCTGGTGCTGGCTACGCGGCCATGACCGCGGTGATCTTATTCACCTCACCCACAAACTGGTCAACCTATTGGAAGAGGGGTTTATCTGTGAGCAGATCATTGATGGCTTTCGCCATGGTAGTGGCCGCGACCTGACAGGTTATGAAGACGGTACAGAAAACCCGGTGGATGACGAGGCCATAAAAACCGCAATACTGACCGATGCTGGTCTGGGCCTTGATGGCTCAAGCTTCGTTGCTGTACAGCAATGGGTACATAACCTTGATGATTTCCTCTCCCGTCCGGAGGAAGAACAGGACGATGTAATCGGACGCAGAAAGTCGGATAATGAAGAGCTGGATGATGCACCGGATACCGCGCACGTAAAACGTACGGCACAGGAAGGTTTCGATCCGGAAGCCTTTGTTGTGCGCCGCTCTATGCCCTGGGCCGATGCTGCTCATGAAGGGCTGGTTTTTGTCGCTTATGGAAAAAGTTTCTACGCCTTTGATGCCCTGCTTAAACGCATGGTGGGTGCCGAAGATGGCAAGGTTGATGCGCTGTTCAGCTTCACGACTCCTGTAACCGGCAGTTACTTCTGGTGTCCGCCAACGTCCGAGGGGAAACTGGATCTCTCTGCTCTGGGCATCCGTACTGAAGAGATATAAAAAGTAGTAGTACAGGAGAAACCCATGAGCCAGTCAGAGCATAGTGAGATCATCGACAAGCTTGGGCCACTGGCTGCACTGGCCGGGGTATGGGAAGGCAATCAGGGCATTGATATCTCTCCGGGCAAAGATGGAGCTGTTGAAACAGCATATCGAGAACGCCTTGTGTTTGAACCGATGGGACCGGTAAACAATGGTGTACAGGAACTTTATGGGCTGCGTTATTCCACGACCGCATGGCCACTGGAGTGCGATGATCCATTCCATGAAGAGCTTGGTTACTGGATGTGGGACGCCTATGCAAAACAGGTAATGCGCTGTTTTATGGTGCCTCGTGTCGTTACAGTTAATGCCATTGGTGGTGCCGAAGCAGATGACAAGGCATTCTCACTGTCAGCCAATGCAGGCTCAGAAATTGCAGGCATACTTTCCAACCCATTTCTCGACAAAGCTTTCAAAACCGTACGCTACGAACTGGATATAGAGATACATAAAGATGGCAGCTTCAGCTATTTTGAAGATACGCAATTACAGATACCTGGCCTTGATGAACTGTTCCACCACACTGACAAAAACCGACTGACAAAGGTAAGCGATTAATATGAAAAAACCGATACTTTCCCTAATCTGGGCCATGGACAATAACCGTCTGATTGGTCGCGATAATGCTCTGCCCTGGAAACTCCCGGCTGATATGGCCTGGTTCAAAAAGAGTACGATGGGAAAACCTATTTTGATGGGTCGCAAAACCTATGAATCGATTGGCCGACCTCTACCCGGCCGCACCAACATCATTCTGAGCCGACAATCTGACTTGCAGATCGAAGGCTGTACTGTCGTTCACACACTGGATGAGGCAGTCGCCATAGTCGCTGACGCTGATGAAATCATGGTCATGGGGGGAGCTGAGATTTATGCCCTGCTGCTTGAGCAAGCGAATCGCCTCTACATCACCGAGATTGATGGTGAGTTTGAAGGCGATGCGTGGCTTCCCAAATTTAATCGCAATCAGTGGAAAGAAACCCACCGCGAATCCCACGTACCGGATGAGAAGAATACTTACGCCTACTCATTCATTACCATGGAGCGCAAAGAAAAATAATCTATAGGCCTCTCCCTCACCACCGAGATCACGGAGAGCACAGAGAAAACTCTGTATAGCATCAGACTAGATATTGGGGTGGAGAAAATCGCAAGCCTGTGATCCCTTCTGTGTAGTACTCTCTCTGTGTTCTCCGTGATCTCTGTGGTGAAGCGACTAGTTTTAGCTCTGTGCGATAAGATCGCGATTAGAGCGAATCATGGCCTGAATCGTTTTCACATAAGCCATACCCCGCTCGGAGTAAGACTTCAGGCCCATAGCCAATCTTTCTGCATTGAGCGGGCGCTGTTTATCACGGGACTCCATTCTCAGCTTGCGGAACTCCGCATAAGCACGAGAGGTGTTGATGTTTTTCATATAGGCGGACACGGATTCCCGGGCATCACTAAAGCTTTGCACCTCATGGGTTGCGCCAGCCGTACGTTGCTTGGGCACGATGCCGCAACCTTTGGTATAACACCACTGACCGAAATAGTTATTCCCTTCTCGGGCAAAGCGGGATTTACCCCATGCTGATTCATTGGCTGCCTGCACCAGTGCCATCTCAATGGGCACTACATCGACGCGCAGCTTCAGCTCCTGCCATTGAGCACTTGTTGGATGTTTATCAATCTTCACTTTGTATTCGCTGGCAAGCTCTTTTACCCAAGCCTGTTCACTGCTGCTCAACGTCTTTTTGCTATGCAGGCTGCGCAACTTCTCGTGCTTCACCATGATGCGTACATTCTCATTTTCCACGCGTGGTTTCATAAATGTGAAAAATTGCTGTTTCTTGTCAGATACGCCCTGCTGCTGCACTTTCGGCTTCTGGGGTTCTTTTTTTAATTCCACGGCAGAACAGGCTGCCAGTACAGCTACTGCCAACAGTGATACGCCTGCCGTCAGGCAGCTACGAAGAGGGTGGTTGGTTGGGGAACTATTATGGATTCGTTTCATGATGCCAATTGTGCATCAGCCATACCGCGGCCTCAGTGACTGGCCGCACAAATTATTTTTTTCAGGATTCCCCTCTTTCTGAATACGACACCTGAGTGTTCTGCTAGTTTCTGCCGATGGACACAAAAGCATCATTTTTTGATCTCGGGCCTGAGCAGGTGCTACAGGCAGTCGAAAGCCTTGGCTTTCAATGTAACGGACATCTGCTCGCACTCAACTCCTACGAAAACCGGGTCTATCTGCTCGGTATGGAAGCGGGGCCATCACTGGTTGCAAAATTCTACCGTCCACAACGCTGGTCAGATAACGCCATTCTGGAGGAGCATCAGTTCACCGAGGAGTTAGCAGAGCTTGAGATACCTGCCGTTCCAGCCTTGCAGACCCATGGCAGGACTCTGCACAATTATAAGGATCACCGCTTTTCCCTCTATCCCGTAAAGACAGGTCGCGCGCCGGATCTGGAAGATAAGGCTCACCTTGAGCAGCTGGGTCGATATATCGGCCGCATCCATGCGTTGGGGGCAACCCGCCAATTCAACCATCGCCCTACACTTAATGTCAGCAGCTTTGGTGATGACCCGTACGAATATCTGATGGAAAATGATTTTATCCCGCTGGAGCTTGAAAAGGCCTACGAAAAACTGGCCGAAGACCTGCTCAATAGTATTGAGGAGAGGTTTGAAAGCGTCTATGCAGATCAGATTCGACTACATGGTGACGGCCATCAGGGCAATATACTCTGGGATGCCTCATCAGGTGATAACGGCACGCCTTATATTATCGATTTCGATGATGCGCGCATGGGACCTGCCATTCAGGACCTGTGGATGTTTCTCTCCGGCGATCGTGATCAGATGAGTCGCTCACTTGATACTTTGCTTTCCGCTTACAGCCAGTTCCACGATTTTGATTGCCGTGAGCTTGCCTTGATCGAACCACTGAGAACCCTGCGCATGATGCACTATGCGGGCTGGCTGGCGAAACGCTGGCAGGACCCGGCATTCAAAGCAGCATTCCCCTGGTTTAATACACAGAGCTACTGGGAGCAGCATATCCTTTCCCTGAAAGAACAGGCCGCAGCCCTTCAGGAGCATCCACTGCAATGGCTGTGATTATTCAAAAAGATTAACTACGAATGGCCCAGGCACCTTCTCTCTCGCTAGCTCGATTCACCTTGCGCACCCAGATGAGCACGAACAATGAAACCAGCGAGTTATATAAATTCGTGCCCATTCGTGGAATTAGTGCTCAGCTTCTTTTTATGCCCTTGCTTCCGGCGATACAGAAAGTGCAGTAGTCTTTGCCCCATGAAAGAACGAATCATCGAACTGGAAACAAAAATCTCTTATCAGGATCATATCATTGGCGAACTCAATGATGTCGTCACCCGTCAGCAAGGACAGATCGATCGACTCGAGAAAGAGATGAAGAGATTGCACGAACACCTCAAAAGCGGCTCTGACTCAGGGCTGGCGCGCCCGGATGAGGAAACCCCTCCGCCACACTATTGATTTAAACAGCTATATCTCACCCTCTCAGCGCACCCTGAAAACCGTCCAAACCGTCCAAATCGCTTGAACTGTCCGCATTCCCGGATTACATTATCCTGCTGGGGTTGTGGACATGAGATATATTACTACCGGTGAAGCTGCCCGCCTGTGTGGCGTCGGCATCAATACGGTCAAACGTTGGATCCAAAAAGGTGAACTGAAAGCCGTGGTTACCCCTGGAGGGCACTGGCGCATCACCGCACACGAATTCGAGACGTTTCTTCAAAACCACAACATGGAACCACTGCTGCCAGCTGTGAACCCACCATCCTCCAAAGTACTACTCATTGAAGATGATCCATTCATTTGCTCACTGATAGAGAGTGCCCTTGAACTGACGGCACTGGATATTACGTTCGATTATGCCAATGACGGATACACGGGACTGATGAAAGTAGGCAGCATGCAACCCGACCTGCTCATACTCGATATTATGCTGCCCGAAATAAACGGACTGGAACTGATTCAACGTCTGCGCAGATCAGACATTTGCAGCGCTCCGCGCATACTGGTTATTACTGGTGCAGGAGACCGCAGGGTGGTCAAACGTGGACTGGAAAAGGCCAAGCCGGATGCCATCCTATATAAACCATTTGCCACCGATGAACTGATCAGCTGCGTTGAGCAGCAACTCAACATCTGCTCTCCACTCATCTCGGAGCGCCTGTGAGCCTGAAGCCCGGCAATAAAACAATTCTGATTGTTGAAGACGACCCGATACTGATAGAGCTATTCGATGAAATACTCAGCATCTCCTACGCGACCAGAATTGCTGACAATATCGGAGATGCTATCACGATCATACAGGAGGGACTCATTGATGCTGTCATCAGCGACTATCGACTGGGATCCCAGAACGCCAACACTCTCGTTGACCTGATTGTACAGGAAAGTCCGGAACTGGCGTCGAAAACCATCATTTTGACCGGTGATCGCGATCTGAAACTCCACCACCATGACAAAATTGCATCCGTGCTTTTCAAACCTATAGATTTCAACTCCCTGAAACAGGAAGTCCATAATCTGTTCAATACCCCGCAGGAACAACAGTCATGAAGTACTGGAGGAACAGACTCGGGGTAAAACTGGCGGCAATGGTAATGCTCATACTTATTCCACTGCTTCTGGCCAGTTTCTTATGGCTTGAATACCGCGCAGAAAGCATAGGTAAAAGTGAACAGGAAACCCGAGCGGTCCAGGTGGCAGAATCACTGGTCGCCACTCTGAGCAGCATTATGTTATCAGGTAATGCCGATATTGCTCACTTCTGGCTGGAGCGAGTCTCTTCTGTACCCGGAGTGGAAGCTGCAAAGATTTTTCGCACCGATGGTGCCGAGGCGTTCTACGACCAGACAACACTCAAACAGGTCAATGATTATATCGGCGAACAGAAGTTCGTCCGTGACCCTTCCGGACAACCGCATACAGTACCTGATGAGCTACAGGAACACTTCAAGAAAGCCAGCCAGGGTGATGCCGGTTTTGTACCATCCAAAGACAGCAAACACCTCAACTACATGTCCCCTATTCGAGCCGATGGATCCTGCATGGGCTGCCACGGCTATGATAACAACCCAATCCGCGGTGTACTGATGCTCGATCTGAGTACTGATTCTTTTCAGGCTGCGACATCAGAAACCAAGCGTGACATGCTCTATGTGCTTTTTCTCATCGTTATACTCCTCGCCCTGTTCATCTGGCTGGTCATACGCAAGCAGGTACTTGAGCCTCTCAACACCATCACCAAGGTTGCCTCAAACATCCGACAGGGTGACCTTTCCAGCAGCATCAAACTGGACAGGGAAGATGAACTTGGTCTTGTTGCTTCCACCTTCGATCAGCTTGTACTGGACCTGAAACAAAACATTGCCCATGAGGCAGACCAGCGGCAACGGCAGGAGGATATCACCAATGCCGTGATTGCCCTCGGACAAGAGGCTGCCAGCGCATCACTGCTCAAACAGATTGGTGAAACCTGCATGAGCATCACCGGTGCGCCCTATGCGATGATCTCCTATATCGAAAATGGCAAAAAACAATTTATTGCCCACGGACTTTCCACAGAGAGTGAGGCGGCAATTTCTCATCCGCCTCAAGGTAAAGGGCTACTCGGGCTTTTATGGAAGGAGGGAGAAACTGTCCGGACAGAGCATATCGCCGCACACCCGAAATCTGTCGCATTTCCAGATGGACATCCTCCAATGGATGCATTTCTCGGAACGCCCATGCGCTTTGAAGACAAGCTAATGGGAAGTATTTACCTTGCCAAAGACCCGGGAGGCAAACCGTTCACTGCAGACGATGAAAAGTCATTGGTACTATTAGCTACAGCCTGCGCTGTTGCCCTATCCAATACGCAAAACTACGAGATTGTTGAGCAGGCCAATGAAGATCTTGAAAGCAGAGTTCTTGATCGCACGCATGAGCTGGATCAGGCCAACAAGGTATTAAGAACACACGAAATTGAACTGGAGCTTATCAATGATGAGTTGCTTTCAGCGAATAAAGCCAAGGATCAGTTTCTCGCCAATACCAGTCACGAGCTTCGTACGCCTCTCAATGCCATTATCGGATTCTCTGAACTGCTCTCGGATACAAGGGCTGGCACACTGACAGCCAAGCAGGAGCGTTATGTCGGGCACGTACATAACAGCGGTAAGCGTCTGTTAAACATCATTAATGATCTGCTGGACATCAGTAAAATTGAAGCAGGCATGATGGAGATTAACGAAACAGTATTCAATCCGGACGAACTCGGGCAGCAGCTGCTGGCTGAATTAAAGCCTCTGGCAACAAGCAAGAACATCTCGCTGAATCTGATTAAATCAATAGATCCAAAACTGAATATTCGTTCGGATCGGGACAAGCTGCACCAGGTTCTGGTTAATCTGGTCGGCAACGCGATCAAGTTCTCTCCCGAAGGAGAAGAGATCGAAGTCGGACTCACGCTGCTGCAGCCTGATCAGCAAAGCCCAGAATCAACACTATCCTGTTGCATCAAAGATAACGGCATCGGAATACCAATCGAAGATCAGGAAAAAATATTCCTGCCTTTCATCCAATCAGAAGGTGGACTGGATCGGGCACATGGAGGCACAGGCCTGGGCCTCTCACTTGCCAAGCGCATGGTCGAACTGCTCGGCGGAAGCATCCAACTAACAAGCGAAGTCAACAAGGGTAGTACCTTTCAGGTTAATCTCTCTGTGCTCACCATTGAAAACCAGCTCTCCGGTGAAGGTAATATAGAGAACGACGATTCAGCGGCGCAGAGCCAGCCTGCCCCTGTCGAAGAGGTTATCCCCGATCAGGGCCCACAGCCTGTCATTATGATCGTTGATGAAAACATTTCCCGTGCCAATGTTGCTGAGTGCATGTTCGCCAATGAGGGCTATCAGGTGATCCACACAGAGCTCGAGAATGTTGAGAGCATGGCTTCCAGAACCAATCCCTTCCTGATTATTCTGGGCATCCCGGATGATTCGGATGAAACCTATGACCGGCTTCTCAAACTAAAAGGCTCCGGCATCACTAATAGAACACCGACTATCCTGATGGCCGGAGATGAAGAGTCCCCCCGCTTCAGTGCAGGTGGAACCATAGGGCAGATTGAGAAAGGCATAGCGCGCAACGATCTGCTTGAAATGGTCTCACATTACGGCATGAATGTTCCTCTACTACCGCCAGCCCCTACCGTACTGGTCGTTGATGACGATGCCTCAGTACGAGAATATCTGAAAGAGACACTGGCCCCGGAAGGATACCATATTCTCCTGGCCAGCAACGGGGCAGAAGGCGTCCGCCTTGCTATTGAACGGGAACCTGACCTGATCATTCTGGATCTGATGATGCCGGGTACTACCGGTTTCGAGGTTGTCGATAAATTACGACAGCACCCGACGGCCTGTGACATTCCGGTAGTCATCTTCACAGCCAAAGACCTCAGTCGCGAAGAGGCACTGCTTCT
>Ga0316203_1000550_pt1 | contig 42650 bp, 42 predicted proteins | sample 6monrhotite_MG_FD_204940 | JGI IMG/M metagenome (GOLD analysis project Ga0316203, IMG submission 204940) | Microbial mat bacterial communities from mineral coupon in-situ incubated in ocean water Damariscotta River, Maine, United States -... | ecosystem: Environmental > Aquatic > Marine >... | reverse complement strand
CATGCCGGATCACGGTAATCGACGGAAAAGAGAAAGGACTCCAACTTTTTACTCCATCTAACAAGCTTCGAGCATTCTCTGACTATATACTGATCGACCTATCTCCAAACCAATTAAGTAAAAGTCCATTAATGGCTAACAGTCACCGTCTGCTTGCCCACATATTTTTGACCGAACCTGTCCCGTTAGCGGACATCAAGAGCGAGGTCTCTTCGTATTTTAACGCTAAGAATAGTGTGAGTGATTTATTGCTTGACTAGTTTAACGTTAAACTTTAAATAAGTTTAACGTTAAACTTATTTATCTTTCCCATGATGGAGGAACGATCATGAACCGGCGTAAATTTATAAAAATTGCGGGGTCTAGCGCAGTCCTTGTTGCCGCAGGCAGCGTGGGCTTCGTGACAACACGCACGCCAACGGAAGCGCTCAAACCCTGGACAGATGCAGGATCGCTCTATTCCGATCCAATGAGACGAGCCTTGTCATATGCGATTTTGGCCCCCAATCCGCATAACCGCCAACCGTGGATCGTCGACTTAAAAAGCCAGACCGAAGCCGTACTTGCCTGCGATCTCGACAGGCTTCTGCCGGCAACAGACCCCTTCAGCCGTCAGATCGTAATCGGGTTGGGGTGTTTCCTGGAACTGTTTTCGATCGCGGCGGCGGAACAAGGTTACCTGGCTGATATCCGATATTTTCCAAACGGCGAGACGCCAGACCGGCTTGATCGGCGGCCCATTGCTCACCTCTCTCTCAGGAAGTCGGACGGACTGGCATCCGATCCACTGTTCGCGCATATCATGAAGCGTCACACCAATCGTGAGCCCTATGACACCACGCTTTCTATCGCTGATGACATTGCCGAACAGGTGTTGAAGGTTGCACTGGGGCCCGTTCAGACAGGCACGACGAACGGCGGCAAGATGTTGCAGGACTTACGCGCGCTGACTCGTGATGCGATGATCACCGAGATAAAGACGCCTGAAGCCTATCAAGAGAGCATTGACCTGATGCGTATTGGTCGCAGGGAAATTGAAGCCAATCCCGACGGCATCTCCTTGGGTGGTGCATTCCTCGAAACCTTGAACTTGGCTGGCGTTCTGACCCGTGACAGTCTCGCCGACCCAACGTCGAGTTCTTATCAAATTGGTCTCGATATGATCGACGAAGGCGCGATGACAGCCATGGGTTTTGTCTGGATCACGACGTCCGGCAACGACCGTGAGGCGCAAATCGAAGCGGGCCGGGCCTATATGCGCATCGCACTGCAAATCGCCTCTGATGGCCTCGTCATGCAGCCTATGAGTCAGGCGTTGCAGGAGTATACCGCCATGGCGCCTTACTTCGAAACCGTCCATAATATGCTAACGAAACAACCAGGTGAACGGGTGCAGATGTTGGCCCGATTGGGGTATGCTGAGGATACGGGCCCAGCTCCACGCTGGCCGTTGGAGACCAGAGTGAAGGGAAGCTAAAGGTGGATCCTACCGACGACACATCGATTTTTCGGTTGTTCAGCGAAATTGGAATTATTGAACAACTGGCCCGGAACCAGCTCGAACGCACCCTACCCGATGGCCTAAAGATTTCACAGTTCAGCGTGTTGAATCACTTGGTGCGGTTGGGTGGCGAGTGGAGCCCTGCACGTCTTGCCCGCGCCTTCCAAGTGACCAAGGGCGCCATGACCAATACAGTTCAGCGTCTGGAAAAACGTGGCCTCGTGAAGGTCACAGCCGACCCGGCGGATGGTCGTGGAAAGCTGGTCAGCATCACCGAGGCTGGTCACGATATGCGTCTACAGTGCGTGGAAAGTGTCGGCCCGCTGCTCGCTGACCTATTAACTGAAGTTTCTGATAAGGATATTTCTACGGCCCTTCCGGTTCTGGAAAAAGTGCGTAAATATTTGGATTCACACAGATCGTAAATGTCTCATGACGGTTCTCATCTGCAGCACCGTGGCGTGTCGATCAGCACATACTTTCCCCAACGGCGGACATCCATCAGGCTTTTCTACACCGCATGGGGCATTAGCCGACAACCTCAGTTATTTTGGTCAGGGTTTCTTCGCCGACACTCTTTAATTTTACTGTTGAAGCCGGTTAAAAAATCTGGAGATTGCACCAAAAACTCTTTCCCAAAATAAACTGAAAGGGGAATTTTTTTGGCTAAATAAATATTAAAGTCTTCTTTGGAATACTCTCCCTGCGCTAGGAATTTATTTAAGTTTTGCTCATTTTCGAGCAGCACGTCAAAGCGTTTTCGAGTTAACATTTTCCATGTATTCATCGGGCTGGCGCCGGATTCAATCCTACCCAGTAGGCGACCTTCTTTTTTTTCGACATCTAGCCACTGATATCGTGCCGTGCCTTGGTTTGCTCCAAAACTCAGACCCCTAAATCCGGGGTTTTCTGGCGTCAATGCCTGCGCCTTATCGCTCACAAAATACCACTCCGTATCGAGCAATGGTGACGATGAGGTGGCATACGCTTCACGTTTCTTATTACGACTGGCAATGAAAAAACCATCATATGTACCGTTCTGGGTTCCAGCCTGCGCGCGTTTCCAGGGAACTTCAATAAACTCAAAGGGCTGTTTTAATTCCTCCAGTATGCAGGTCAGAACGGGTAGGGCCTTATTTGTGACCGCTGCCCCAGGTTGTCTGGCTAACTTCAAAGCGTCGTCAACAGCCCAAACCGGGCCTGCAAACGCCAGTAAAATGACTGCCAAAAACCCAACATTGTGAAGAGTTGCCCGCGCCATCACCGTTCCTCTCTCAATACCATAAAATAAACTAATTACTTATGAGAGCATTATGTCAAATAACTCTACTATATCTTAACACGATAACAAAATCGTAGTTTCTGAAAACTCTGTAGTAACGTCCCCCAGCAACGTCAAGCGCAAGCTTTTCGGTTGCAAAAAAATTCCATACCAATTGAGAAATGATTAAGCTAATGTCGCTATGGGTGTGGAGGCATTCTTAAAAATTTCGGCTTAGCTGAATAGCGGTCTCCAGATATTTATAGGAAAGTGTTGTTCATTTTTTGGCGGAGGAATAATGAAAAATTTTATCAGAACAGCCATGTGCGCGGCCATGCTATCGGCCACGGCGAATGTCGCTTTGGCTCAAGAAAAGGTAATGGTTGGTGAATTAAACTGGGCCGGTGCCAAGATTATCGCTAATTTGATCGAGGCCATCATCACCGAAAAACTGGGTGGCCAGGCCGGGCTGGCACCGGGAACCAACCCGGTTATTTATAAAGCCATGGACCGTGGCAAGGGCGACATCGACATCCATCCGGATTCTTGGTTGCCGAACCAACAGAACCTGGTCGATCAATATGTGGTGGGGAATAAGACAGTCAAATTAAACAAGAATCCTTACTCCGGCGTTTCAGGGTATTGCGTGCCGCGGGAATTTTCCGAAAAGCATAACATCAAATCGATCTTTGACCTGTCGACGCCGGAAGTCGCAAAACTTTTTGATTCGAATGGCGACGGCAAAGGGGAATTCTGGGTTGGCGCTCCTGGTTGGGGATCGACACGATCAAATTCCGTAAAAGCCCGTGATTATGGCATCACCGCATTTTATGAAACCACCACGGAAGAATTGGCGGTCGCATACGCGAAAGCCGGTGACGCAATCAAGAAAGGCAAAGGCGTGGTGTTTTATTGCTGGCAGCCACACTATGTATTCAAGCTTCATGATTTGGTGATGCTGGAAGAGCCAGCGTATGATAAGGCAAAATACAATCTTATTGAACCGTCGCAGGACAAGGAATGGTTCAAGAAATCGAAGATCACGTCCGGCGATCCAAAGAAAAAGGTTCACATAGCCTATTCCGCCAGCCTGGAAAAGCGCGCGCCCGACGTTGCCCGTCTTCTTGAGAACATCTCGCTTGAAAGGGACACCATCAGTTCCTGGACACATGCCGTCGTCGTGCTGAAGAAAAAACCCGCCGATGTCGTGCGCGAATGGATGAAGGCCAACCCTGGTCAGGTCGATAAATGGCTGGGTCTATAAGCGAGTAGAACTGACTGAATTGCCGGAGTTTCTGAATTTACATTCGGAAGTTCCGGCGTTCTTCAGACGAGCCTGAGACAATGATCTCCCGCTGCGGCGGAAAATCAGGACTTTATCATGGAAAACACACGGCGCTCCGGCCCGGCGATCACCGTCGACGGCATATGGAAGATTTTCGGAGATCGCGAGCAAGAAGCGCTCGAAGCCATCAAGCGAAACCATTTAACGAAGGACGAAGTGCTTGAGCGCTTCGATTGTGTTGTCGCAATCGCTGACGTCAGCCTAAACATCGAAGCCGGTGAAATTTTCTGCGTTATGGGTTTGTCGGGCAGCGGCAAATCGACCCTGGTGCGTCACATCAATCGATTGCTGGAACCTTCCGCCGGGAAAATCGAGGTTGCGGGCGAAGATGTCATGGCGATGGATCCGGCGGAACTTCGCAGATTGCGCAACGAGCGCGTCGCCATGGTGTTTCAAAACTTTGGTCTCATGCCACATCGTTCCATACGCGAGAATGTCGCCCTGCCGCTGGAAATACGCGGCACCGGCAAAACCGAACGCTGGGAGGCGGCAGACCGGGTCATTGAAATGGTCAAACTGGACGGTTGGCAGGACAAATCCCCCGACGAACTTTCGGGTGGCATGCAGCAACGGGTAGGTCTGGCCCGCGCGTTGGTCGCCGACCCGGATATCCTCCTGATGGACGAACCGTTCAGCGCCCTTGACCCGCTCATCCGCCGCGAGCTCCAAGATGAGTTCATGGCGCTGTCAGCAAAGATGAAAAAAACCACCGTCTTCATTACCCATGATCTCGATGAGGCGATCCGCATTGGACACCGTATCGCCATCATGAAAGACGGGCGGATGATTCAGATCGATACACCCGAGAAGATCATAACCGAACCGGCGGACGATTACGTGGCGGCCTTCGTCGCCGGTATCTCGCGCCTTAAAGTGGTCTTTGCCCATTCGGTCATGACACCCTTGGCACGCTATGAAAAAACTAATCGCCCCCTACCCGCCGGGACACCGCGGGCGCGTGAAGACAGCACGCTCGATGAATTGGTCGATCTCGTTGTCGCTTCCGAAGGCCCTGTCATGATCGTCGACCCAGATGACAAAGAAATCGGTGTCGTGACCCGCACGGCACTGTTGAAAGGAATTCGTGGTGGCGACAATGATTGAGCCGATCAAACCCGCGGCACCAGAATCTGCCTCGACATCGGCGGTAACGTCCATCGAGACCAATCGCCGCGAAGACCTTATCCGGACCTTCATCGGGCCCAATGCGGACTATTATCTTGCCCAGTTTGCTAAAATCGGAGAGCGCCCAAATTTCCGTTTAACATTTAATCCGGCTGCGGCGCTGTTTGGTCCGCTGTGGTTTGGCATGCGCGGTCTTTGGGCCTGGGCTTTACCTTTCGTGGTTCTGGAAACCATCACGCTGATCCAGCTTTCCCGTGGACTGTGGGGCGATCTAGGGGCACCGTTCAGGGCTCGAGCCGAGACCATAAGTAAAATACTGGAATTACGCCGCGAGCAACTGCAGTCGGCGATCGACAACGGGGACAACAGCGTCGGCTCGTTCCAGCGGGCTGTCGACTCGCTCGAAACCGCCGCGGCTGGCGCATTGGCTGATGCGCGGGTGGCCGAACAGTCCGCAGTCTCGATTCTGATCCTGGGCATCGTCTTAACCGTCCTCGTCAAGGTGGTGCAGGGTACGATCGCCAATTGGGCTCTGGATAAACGATTTACGGCCTGGCGCTCGGATCGCACGCTGCCGAGTGGACGCCATCGCAACTCGACAATCGCCGTGATCTGCTTCGTACCTTTAGTCTACTGGGCGTCCATCATGCAGTACACGCTGCCGGGATCCATCGAGGTTTTGGTCAAATATCCGACGAATGAAATCTACAGAGCGGACACGGCCAGCGCGATCAAGGAAGCTTTCCGCGTCATTACCTCCCACGGTGAATCCTTCTTCGATGCCCTGCGCGCCGGGCTGTTAACCGTATTGGACGCGCTTGAGACCGTATTCGTATCGACGCCCTGGCCGGTGACCACCGCCATAATCGTTCTGTTAGCGGGGCTGTCTGCAGGTCCAAGAACCGGTATTTTCGCCGGAGCCGCCATGACCTATCTCGGTGTGATGGGGTTTTGGGTGAAGGCCATGACAACCCTGGCCCTGTTGGGTACGGCGGCGGGCATCAGTATTTTTGTCGGCGTTCCGCTCGGTATAATCTGTGCGCGGAAACCACGCGCATTGGCCTTTGTGCGCCCAATTCTCGATCTCATGCAAACGATGCCGGCGTTTGTTTATTTAATCCCGGTCATCGCCTTCTTCGGTACCGGCAAACCGGCGGCGATTGTGGCGACGATAATCTATGGCAGCCCTCCGGTCGTTCGACTGACCGTGCTTGGCATGAAAGGCGTGCCCGCCGCGGTCCGTGAGGCAGCGATTTCTTTTGGTGCGACATGGAGCTACCTTCTTTTCAAAATCGATTTACCGCTCGCCGCCCCATCAATCATGGCCGGAATCAACCAGACCGTGATGATAAGCCTGTCCATGGTCGTCGTCGCTTCACTGATCGGCGCCAAGGGCTTGGGTGAAGACGTGCTCGAGGCCTTACAATTCGCCGCAGAGGGGCAAGGTATTCTTGCCGGACTGGCAATCTTATTCTGCGCGATGATTATTGATCGAATTGTTCAGGGTCGGCGGAAATAAACCTGACAAATTCTTCCTCCGGTTCTCGAACGTATTTGTAGAAGAAGTTGGCGGTCTCGGTTATCCCCTGCGGTTTGTTCTCGGGTCATAGGGCGAGAGCGGGGTTTGAGACTGGCCCGATGCGCCGCCGCGGGTGTTCGAAATTTTGTCAATGATATCGTCGAGCATGCTTTGCAGGTATTCAGACTGCGACAGCAGTTTTTTGGTCGCATCAAGGGCCTGGTTTGATGCCGTTGAGGCGATTTCATTGGCCATGGTGGTGACGTTTTCCATGGAAATGCGCACGGCCTGCATGGTCCGCTCGGCCCGTTCCGTGGCTTCACGAATGCCATCGAAACGCTGTAGCGCTTCACGATCCGGGAACGGCTGATCAACCATCGAGCGGCGACCGTCTTCACTAAACGGTATCAGGTTTTCCGTATCGGCGGGCCGGGTATCTTTAGAGTGAGTATGGAAGGCCAGCAGATTGGTCTGGTCACGGACCGAGGTCACCAGATTGCCCAACATCTCGATTTGCGCACCGGCTTCCTGTAGGGCACGGACGAGAAGTTCGGTGCGTTCCACGTCCGCGGCGGCGGCAGTTACATATTCACTGAAATGGGCGACTTTCTGACTGATCGATGATATCGGACCGCCGGTCCCGCCCTGATCCATCATGGGCGGGGCATAGCGCGGTTCCGAGACGGCTGGCGGAGCGGCTTCCGGTTGAGGTGCGGCCGCCGCAGTGGCTGGTTCGGCAATCGGCTCGGGGGCGGCTTCCGGGATGGGGGGGGCTTGGGTGAGTGGTTCAGGGGTAGCAACCGGCTCGGTTTCACTGGCGACATCTGCAAGGAAGGCGGTTTTCGCCGCTTCGACGGCTGCCGCCGTTTGGCGGGCCCCTTCTTCTTCGGCAAATAGCAATTTTTTGCGAGTCAGCTCCAGCTCACGGCGCACCCGGTCCATTTCATTGAGGTCATCGCTCCACTTGTCGAGGGCCCGGGCAATCTGGCCAATCCCGTCAACATTGCCCATGCCTGGAACCGACAGGTTGCGTTCGCCGCTGGCCAAACGCGATGACGTGCCGGCCATGGTTCGCACACCGCTGACAACGGAGCGCATGAGGAACAGACCGGCAAACACCAGCCACAGAACAATTGCCGCACTTCCGCCAGCCAGCGTGTAGCGCGAAAAGCTCTGAACCCTATCAAGGCCCTTGCTCGCAGATACGGTCAGGTCCCCGGAGAACGCTGTCAACTGCTCCATGGCGGGGGCGACATAATCAAAAATATCGTTAAACCGCTGGCGATCGCCATCCAGTGCAAACCGCCGGTTGATCATCGACAGCATACTAGTTTCATGAGTTTTCAGCAGCGTTTCCGCATTGCGACGAATGCGTTCAGCAAACTCCGCCGCGCCCAGAAAAGCATGAAGCGCCTCATACCGTTTGCGAATTTCATCGACCCCGGTTCGCGACCCGGACAACAGGGTTTCCTTACCTTCGCGATTGATCCGCGTAATCTGGTCGGCCAGATTTGCATATCCGGCCTGCCGGAACAGGATTTGCAGCGCATTTGTTGTCTCGTCAAGCGCCGCACTCAACCCGGAGGCATCGGAAATCCCCAGTTCCCGTTCGGCATTGACGACGCCGACAAACTGCTCGTCATACTGAACCAATCCATCACGAAGGGTTGCGATTGCCGGGCGAACGGTAATGCTTTCCGCCATCTGGTATAGGTCATCAAGGCCCGTCGCAACGGCCTGAATATCTTCGCCAAAGGCGCGGGCCGATTCGGCGTCCTTACTCAGAAGAAACTGTTTTTCCTGGCTCTTGATGCGGGCCATTCCGGTTTCCGCACTGTTAACAAGACCGGCCACGGTTTGCGAGCTGCGCCAGGCCGTCAGCGCATTGTCGACCTTGTAATCCACATAAACGTACATACCGGCAAAGGCGAGAATGGAAAAAACACCGAACAGAACGAACATATTGGTCCGCGCGGACAATCGCATGGAGCCCAGTTCTGTACGATCACCAAACGCCCCCGGACGCAAATCCAGGAAGTTGTGATCCGTATCGGTGGAGTTTTTATAGTGCTCGGACACGGCTCACGCCTTGCTCTTATTTTAACTAATAAGGGTTATAACATCCTGAGACTCAAAGGAAAACACCTGATCTCCTTGGGTTTTTGCGAATTTCCTGAAATCCGGAATTAGCAAAAAATGCCCCGATTCGCAGGATTTTTCGGCTTTTTTGAAAAGACCTCAGAAAGACGGTGGCGTTTTGAGATTCCGTTAACCATTTCCGCCTACATTGCCTGAATGGTTGAATCACTGAACAACGTCCTCTCCGGGCGTCTCCCGCAAACACCGCGTGCCGACGGATACCGTTCGGACTCTGTGCGTGAAGTGAAATCACGCGCCGCGGTAACGGAACAGAACCACAGCCCCGAAGAACGCAACAACCTGAGACGGCTAAATTCAGTGCTGGCGCACGAACGGCCGCTTCGTGAAGATGTTCCCAGAGGGTATTACCTAAACATCACGGTCTGATGATCCGGCGAAACGCTCTCATGCGTACCCACAGATCGGCTCCAAGCCCCATTCTGACCGTCTTGGCCTCCTTGCTGTGGGCTTCGGGTGCATATGGGGCTGACCTGAAGGTCAGTGTTGTCGGCCTGAAGACCGACAAAGGCGACGTACACATCGCACTTTATGACAAACCAGAAGATTTTCCTGATAGCGAAGGTATGCGCTCTGAAGAAGAAGTGTCGGCTAGCGGAAAGCAGGCGAGTCTAGTTTTTCGTGATCTGAAGCCCGGAAACTACGCCATCGCCGTCTACCATGATGAAAACGGCAATCATGATTTCGATCAGGGTTTCCTGGACATTCCCCTGGAAGATTTTGGATTTTCAAACGGCGCACGGGCATTTTTCGGGCCGCCGTCGTTTGAAGAGGCCTCTTTTATATTGCCGGTGACGGGTGCCGAAACGATCATTGATTTGGGCAACTGATCGCCGTCAGCAGTCAATATCATCACCACAGTTCAGATTTAAGTTGTAGATTCTGGCCATGATATAAGGGAATTCAGGGATGCCATAAGGTCCCTGCTGAACCCGGGACATCAAATCCGTTTGTGACGGTATTTTCGGAATGGCCGGAACCTCAACAATCTCATCGTCTGCGCCAAGTTTGATGTTGATACCCCGTACGCCGACCTCGGTCAGGCGTTTTTCAACATCGCCCGCCGTCATGTTCGTGCCCGCAGGATTACAGAAATACCCAAATATCGTCTTTGACGGGAATTGTTCAGTATCATCGGCGGGAACATCCCATTCCGCGTTAAACGCGGCGCAACTTTGTTGGGTCTCACTTATCGTAAATGGCCGGACCCACATACCAATCCATCCGGCATCAAACCAATAGGCATCCACCTCCGTTGGTTTGGCATTTTTGGTATAGGTCCAACTGCGGAGCATTTTATCCGAAGTCATGGCACTTTCGAGGTGGATATTTTTCAGGTGCAGATGACGGGTGGTAATATAAACGACCTCTGCGACCCCGCGGGGTGATTTGAACAGGGCGTATTCTTCACGTTGCGACGGGTCAGCAAACATAATTCGTTCGCTGGCAGCTCGCTTGAACGGGCCATCGCTGAACGCCAGTACACCATTTTTTTCATCCAGAGGCCGCAATCCCGAGCGGGCATTGTCGGGGATCGCACATGCGCTCAACCCTGCAACCAAGAGAATCGCGGTAACTGTTCGGACGAGTTTCATCATCGCCTCCTTGTGTCTGAGGACTCAAATATAATCTCAATATTATGAATGGAAAGTGCCGCTCACAAATTTTTGTCCATGTTTGATTAGGGTTTCATAGCGTTAAAATGAGTCAAAAGTTTCCAAAAACTCAACCTCGTCGACTGTACTCACACGCCCCAGAACCTCGTTGCGGTGTGGAAACCGGCCAAAGCGGGCGACAATATCGCGGTGATTAACCATGTATTCCAGCATGTTCTCGTCACCTAGCGCGGTAAACAGCTCAACACCCCGGTCTTGATCCGCAAGACATTCACTGTGTTCGAAGGGTAAATAAAAAAATGACCGCCGGAACAGTGGCATCGTTAGATCGAAACCGTTGCCAATCGCCGTTTTGGCAATCGCCAAAGCCTTCGGATCAGAGGCAAACGCCCCAGCGTCTCCCCGAAACAGATTACGCGAAAACTGATCGAGAAGAATAACCAGGGCCAACGCCCCGTCCGCGGTTTCGGCCTTCGCGTCATACCCCCCATTGGCAGCGATTTCCCGGTCCGCGGCAAACTTGTCAGAAACCTCCCTGTCAAATTCCAGATCCTTTTCAAACCAAATTTCGCGGTACCCATCGTCCCCTGTCCCGAACCAGAATGACAACACCCGCCCTACAAGCTCCATTACCGATCTCTCCTCTTTCGCTATCGTTATCGGGATCGTAACATGACGCCCGCCTATACGTCTCTGTATGTCATTATTTGTTGAGGACCTCATGCCCAAATCCGACAATACACCACTCTGCCACTGGCTCGCCCGCTTTCAACGCCTGGAAATGACTGAAGAACAGATCGACAATCCGGCCAAATCCGCAGCCGCTTTTGCCCACGTCATCGGTGATACAGCGAACGGAATGGCCTTTGACACGGATCCCGCAGCGTTCAATAGATTACTTCATGATCTCGCCCCTGAAGACCTGAAATCCGGGGGATCGAAATGAACAAACCGATCACACATATGGCCCTCGCTGATGTCGCCAATGAAATCGCCAGCGGGCACCTTTCATCACTTGAGGCAACAGAGGCCTGTATGTCCAGAATTGAGAGCGTCGCGCCAAGACTCGATTGCATCGCAGATATCGATCCTGACGCCGCCCGTGCGCAAGCCCGCCAGGCCGACGACAATAGGGCCAAGGGCCAGTCTTCGGGAGCCCTTCAGGGTGTACCGCTGGCCCACAAGGACATGTATTATCGCCAAGGACGGGTCAGCGGCTGCGGTTCAAAAATTCGCGCCGATTTTGTCCCCGATCACACATCCAGCGCCTTGGCCCGACTGGACGACGCGGGTGCCCTGGATATCGCGCGTCTCAACATGGTCGAGTTTGCCCTGGGTGTTACCGGTCATAATGATGTCATGCCAACACCACGCAATCCGTGGAACGTCGAACACTTTACCGGCGGCTCATCAAGCGGGTCTGGCGCTGCCGTGGCGGCACGTCTGGCTTATGGCGCATTGGGGTCCGACACCGGCGGCTCGATCCGATTGCCATCCGCCTGCTGTGGACTGGTCGGCATGAAACCTACACTGGGCCGGGTTAGTCGCTATGGGGCGATGCCCCTGTCGCATTCACTTGATACCGTCGGTCCCCTGACCCGCACGACCCGTGATAACGCCATGATGCTCCAGGCCATCGCCGGGCAGGACGAAAAAGATCCGACAACCAGCGCTCTGCCTGTCCCCGATTATCTTGACGGTATCGACGGCGGTGTGAAGGGGCTTCGCATCGGTGTTCCCAACACCCACTTTTACGACGGTATTGATCGGGAAGTTAACAGCCTGGTCAGGGCCAGCCTGGATATCTATGAGGCGGCCGGCGCCGAACTTGTCACCCTCGACCTGCCGGCAAGCATTTCAGCAACCAACACCATGACAAGCCTGATTACGGCGGTCGAGGGCTCGACGCTCCACTTTGAATGGCTTCGTGACCGCGCAGAAGATTATGGCAATCAGACCTTCGCCCGGTTCTCAATGGGTTTGATGACCCCTGCGACTGTCTATCATCAGGCAATCAGTATGCGGGCCAAAATTCTCGATGATTTTGCCAGAGCAGTGTTCGACAAGGTCGATGTCCTGCACACACCAATGATCAGCATGCCGGTACCGAAATATTCGGAAGCCGACTCGTTCGCAGATCAGGCCTTTCTTGATCTGATTGCACGCTTCGGACACTGCACCCGTCCGGTCAATTATCTTGGCTTGCCTGGTCTGAACATCCCTTGTGGGTTTACCGACAATGGCCTGCCCTGCTCTTTCCAACTGGTCGGGCGCCCTTTTGACGAGAAAACCCTGTATCGCGCAAGCTATGCCTACGAGCGTGAAATGGACTGGGTTGACCAAGTGCCGCAAATTTGACGTCTGTTTGAGACATTAGGCCATGGTGCCTGTGAACCACACGCCACGGTAAAGGGCCCCCGTATTTTATTGTTATTGAATAGCGGGTATGATTTCATGTGACTGAATTCAGGTCGAGATCAGGGATGATTCGATTAATGATTCAACACCTAGAAAGCTGGTCGCTTCGGCACGCTTTGCGGGCGATTTAAATTGGGAGTGCCGATGCTAAATCTGCCTAATCATTGTGGGTCCGGTCGGGCATGAGCATCGACAGACGAACCCTAATCGTGGGCACGGCGATCATTGGGTTGATTGTAATGGGGCTCGGCGCCTCGATTGTGTCTGGAGAGCGCCTGAGGACCACCGCCTACAACGATTGGGTCAACAAAGGAAAGGTTGATTCGCGGCGCATGACGGAAAGCGTCATGTTTTGGATATCCAAAGCTGAAGTCAATCTTCGTGCCATCTCCGGTCAGTTTCGAAGCGGCAAAAATTTCGATCAGAAAGCCTTTTTCGACTTCATTGACGGCGCTGAATCATGGGACCCGGATGTCATCTTTGACTCCGTCGTTTTTGCCCAACGGGTCCTCCGCAAGGACCGGGGGAGATACGAACAAGACCAGGGTGCGAATCTGACCGTCATCGGCAAACCGGAAATCCGTGCACCGGAAGAGTTTGAGAGTTTCGCCGTCCGGCTAATGTCACGCGAAGACGGCGTTTTCCGGTTGAACACCGATCTCACAACCCATCCTGCTGTAAGGACTGCGACCGTCACGGCCCGGCAGACCCCGGGGCATGTGATCCTTGGCCCCGCATTTGAAGGTCAAGACGGAGATCAGCACGCGGTTATAGCGACTGCGACGGAGTTGTTGGGCAAAACCGGGGTTATGGCGGCAACCCTTAATCTGGTGGAATTCTTTTCCTCATTTGCCGCCGATTACCTGCCAAACGGCATTCAAGTGCGGCTTATTGAGCGCGATAGCGAATCGCGAGCGGTTAATAAGTTCATTCCGATCATCGGGTCTCTCGCCCCGCCGCCGAACGTTGCCTCCACTGAAATTATCCGGATTACCAGTGGGCAGGCACGATGGGATCTGCACTGGGACATTATGCCCGACTACCTGGGAGGCCCCTCCACTCATCTGGCAAATCTGGTGAGTATTGGCGGTTCAGTCCTGACATTGCTCGTGGCGCTTATTTTCTATGGTCTATTGATGCAAAACATCCGCTTCCAACGCCAGGTTGACGATAGAACAGCAGAGCTTTCCCAAAATTCAATGTTGGTTCAGCTGACGATGGATTCCATTGACCAGGGATTTGCGGTCTGGAATGCGGACCACAGACTCGTGGTTTGGAGCAAACGTTGTGCCGAGTTCTGGTACTATCCAAAAGGGCTCCGACCAGGAGCGCACATGAGTGACCTTCTGAGACATCTGGCCAAACATGGTGCTTTTGGAGACGACAGTTCCGAAGAAGTCATCGACCGCGAACTGGAGCGGCTGGTCGAGGCCGGTGGTGCCTCTGACGAAGTTTTCTCAATGACTGATGGGCGTCGGGTCCATGTTCGGCGTTTCCCTCTTGAGCGCGGTGGACACGTTTCAATGTATACGGATGTGACCGAACGCGAACTGGCGACCGAAAGACTCAAGAAGTCTCATGAAGACTTGGAGCGCCGGGTCGAAGAACGCACGCATGACCTACAAAAAGCACGAGACGACGCGGTTCTGGCGGACCGGACAAAAAGCGAATTCATGGCCAATATGAGCCATGAGTTACGAACCCCTCTGAATGCCATCATCGGGTTTTCCCAGATGGCCGCCAACGAAATTCACGGGCCTCTCGGCAGCTCAAAGTACTTGGAAAATGCCTCCATCGTGGCCTCAGCCGGAGAGCATCTGCTTCAGTTGATTTCCGACATCCTTGATCTTTCCAAAATAGAAGCCAAAGCCATGACGCTGGATGATGGCCAGATGAATATGAGAGAAGTGACCCGCACCGTTAAAAACATCATATCACCGCGGGCAGAGGTCTCGGGCATAGACGTTTCAATATCGATTTCTGACGAGTTACCGGACCTTCGAGGCGATGCTCTTCGCGTCAAGCAGATGATGCTCAATCTGGCCGACAATGCGGTGAAATACACACCCAACGGCGGACAGGTCGAGATCAAAATCGATACCGACACAGACAATGCCATTCGGGTCGACATCTCTGACACGGGTATCGGGATTTCGGAAAGTGATATTGAGCTCGTGCTTGTTCCCTTTGGTCAGGTAGATTCCAACCCGATGGTCAAAAACGGTGAAGGAATTGGTCTCGGCCTCTCACTGGTTAAACACCTGGTGGAATTACATGGGGGAACGCTGTCCCTCCAAAGTGAAATTGGCAGAGGCACGACGGCTACATTGCACTTCCCGGCGGAGCGGAGTGTCGCGGTCACTTAATCCCCGCATCCGTGATCCGATTAAGCTGGGTTCGGACCCGACGGCATCCTAAAGGGCTGTTCGCTCTCAAACGCCGCCGCGGCCCGCATGACCAGCGGATCGGCATAACGCGGACCGACGATTTGCAACCCGATGGGCAAGCCTGAGCGGGTGAACCCGCACGGCGCGCTGCATGCCGGTTGGCCGGTCAGGTTGAATGGGTAGGAAAATGGCGTCCAATCAGGCCAACGCTTTTGCGTCTCAGGGTCGGCAACCTGACACTCGGCATCAAACGCCGGAATCGGCAGCGTCGGCGTCAACAACAAATCGTAGGTTTCGTGAAACGCATTCATGGATTGGCCCAGGCGCACCCGTTCATCAACCCCGTCCTGATAGTCCCCAAGGGTAATCGAAGCGGCTTCTTCAACCAGATCGATCAGGCCCGGATCCATTTGCGCCTGTTGCTCTTTCGAAAAAGAACTAACCAGTCGGCGGCAGGCCAGATGCCAGTGTCGGTTAAAACACTCCTGCGGGTTATTGAACGGGGGTTCAACTTCTTCGACCGTCGCTCCCAGGTCTTCGAATACACGGGCCGCATCACGGACGGCGGCAGCGACCTCGGGATCAACGTCCGCATATCCCAGATCGACACTGAGCGCGATCCTCAAACGACGCACACCCAACTCAAGCCCGGCCCGGTAGTCCCACGGATCATAGGGTAGGGAATACCAGTCACGGCTGTCGGGTTCGATCAAAACATTCATCATCAGCGCTGCATCACGAACGGTGCGCGTCATCGGGCCGATATGAGATAAGGTACCAAAAATGCTGGCCGGATACACCGGCACCCGCCCGCTGGTCGGTTTCAGAGAAAAAATACCGCAAAAACCCGCAGGTATGCGCACCGAACCACCGCCATCCGAGCCGATATGCAAGGCCCCCATGCCAAGCGCCGCCGCCGCCGCCGCGCCACCTGAACTGCCTCCGGATGTTTTGGAGGTGTCCCAGGGATTTCGGGTAATCCCGGTCAACGGCGAATCCGTCACCCCTTTCCAGCCGAATTCAGGTGTTGTCGTCCGGCCAATAAAGATCGCACCGTGTTCACGAAGTCGGGCCACACAAGGCGAGTCTTCATCCAATGGCGCATCTTCGCGGGCACTCAAGGATCCACGCAACATTGGCCAGTCTGTGGATTTGACGATGTCCTTGATGGTCACCGGGATACCGTCAATGGCCCCTCTGGCTTCGCCTTTGGCCCAGCGTTCTTCTGATTGGGCCGCCGATTTCAGGGCAGCTTCTTCGTTCAGATGCGAGAAAGCGTTGACCTCATGATTGACCTCGTTAATCCTGCTGAAGACGGCTTTGGTCACGTCTACGGGGGAAACGGTCTTCCATTCATACAGATCAAGCAGGTTGGAGGCAGAGACATTGCACAGATCAAGTGTGTTGTCGGATGTTTCATTCATAAAGGAGCCCTTTTCGCGCAACCATTGGAATGCCATCATAGCGATGCTCCCCTACGGGAAAACAGTTTTTTGATCAGGAACAGCAATATGAATCTAGCCAAATTCCCTCGCGTCCATCTTGCCCACTTGCCAACGCCTCTGGAGCCACTCGCCGCCCTTAGTCGCCATCTCGACGGGCCTGAGATCTACGTCAAACGCGATGACTGCACCGGACTGGCGGGCGGCGGCAACAAAACCCGAAAACTGGAATTTTTGATGGCCGACGCGCTTGAAAAAGGGGCGGATACGGTTGTCACCGTCGGTGCCACCCAATCCAACCACGTCCGCCAAACCATTGCGGCGGCAGCTAAGCTGGGATTGCGCTCAGAAGTCCTATTGGAAAAGGCCGTTGTTCGTGATGACGACTACGTCGGCAACGGTAATGTTCTGCTCGATAATCTGATGGGGGCGACCCTGCATCATCGCCAACCGGGCGGGGATATGGATGTGGAAGGTCAGTCCTTCGCCGATGCTCTGTCAAGCGGTGGCGCCAATGCCTATTTCATTCCAACCGGCGGTTCGTCGGCGGTCGGCGCATTGGGTTATGTCGATTGCGCCAACGAAATCCTCGGTCAGATTGGGGGACAACCAGGTGAAATCAATCTCGATGTCGACGCCATCGTTGTCGCCAGTGGCAGTCAGGGGACACAGGCTGGCCTGCTGGTCGGTCTGGCAGGTGCCGGCTCAGACATTCCGGTTCACGGAATTTGTGTCAGTCGCAGCGGCCCGGAACTGGAAGACCTGGTTTTTAATCTTGCCGAACGGACGGCTGACCATGCAGGGATCACGGCACCGATCCTGCGTCAGTCCGTTATTTGTGATGGCGATTATTTTGCGCCTGGTTATGGTCAACCCAATGACGCCATGATTGAGGCCGTTACCCTCTGTGCCCGGCTTGAAGGCCTACTGCTTGATCCGGTCTATTCGGGAAAGGCCATGGCCGGGCTTATCGGTAAAATTCGCACCGGAGTGTTCAAAAAGGGTGATACGGTGATTTTCCTGCACACGGGTGGGCAGGTGGCTCTCCATGCTTATCGGTCAACGTTCGAAGGGCGTTAATTTCCATGCACTGCACGTCTTGTCACAGTGACAATCCTGACGGCCATAAATTTTGTAGCCAGTGCGGCACGCCCCTGAAAGCTGTTTGCCCGTCATGCAGCTTCGCCAATGAACCCGTAAGCAAATTCTGCGGGGGATGCGGCACACCCTTGGGACAGCCCGACGAGGCACCCAAAGCCACGACGGCGGAACGCCGTCAATTGACCGTTATGTTTTGCGATTTGGTCGGTTCAACAGCGTTGTCTGAACGCCTTGATCCCGAAGATCTGCGCGATGCCATCAGCGCCTATCAGGAGACCGCTGCCAAGGCGATTGAACGCTACGACGGATATATTGCCAGATTCATGGGCGATGGTTTGCTCATCTATTTCGGTTACCCCAACGCCCATGAACGCGATGCCGAACGCGCCGTGCGGGCCGGTCTTGATATTATCGACGCTATGAAAGGTATGCGGGCATCCGATGGCACGGCGCTGGAGGTCCGCATCGGTGCGGCGACCGGCATGGTGGTGGCTGGTGACATCATAGGTTCCGGTGCCTCGGAAGAGCGGGCGGTTCTCGGCGACACTCCCAATCTGGCGGCCCGCCTGCAAGGACTGGCAAAACCAGACACGATAGTCGTTTCGGCAACCACGGAGACTTTGTGCGGACCGGGACTGCGCTCCACGTCTCTTGGCGAACATGCCCTTAAGGGCATCTCAAAACCAGTCACGGCATTCAGCGTTGAAGGCATCGGGTATTCCCGACATCTGTCTCCAACGGGCTCCAGAACCCTTTTGGGGCGCCGGGAACCATTGGACAGATTTTCCCAATCATGGAAGGCAGCGCAGAGGGGCCACGGCGGTGTAATCCTGATCAGGGGTGAAGCCGGAATTGGTAAGTCCAGCCTGTTGACGGCATTTCGCCGGCAAGTTCAAAACGACAACGGTGGAGAGACAGTTCTGGTCGGTTCGGAATTTCACCAGGACAGCGCGCTCAGACCCTTTCGGGAATACCTGCTGTCGGAACTGAAAACCAATGGAACAGACGACGAGAACGGAGATCAATACGCGGCACTGGCGCGGTTTCTGGAGAGGCTAGATCTCGACACTGACGCGATGATCCCTATCCTCGCCCATCTGCTGGCCCTGCCATCGTCTAATGCCTACCCGCCCATCAGTCTGGATGGCGCGACATTAAAAGACAGAACCTCCAATGTCTTTCTGGAGATCATTCGGGCACAATCCGAACAAGGCCCACATCTGCTTGTCGCCGATGATGTGCAGTGGATGGATGCGTCAACGCTTGAAATTATTGAACAAATCATTGTTCAGGGCAAATCCCGCCCCCTGCTTTGTGCCCTTGCTGCCAGACCGGAATTTGATACCTCGACATTTGAGAACAACACATCTGCCACCGTTCAGCTTGAACGCCTTGACCCGGCAGCGGCCAGGGAAGTCATCGTTCAGATCGCCGACAACAACACGTTACAGCCCGAGCAAATAAACAATATTCTCGGACATGCCGACGGCGTACCGTTGTTTCTGGAAGAGATCACCCGATCGGCGATTGAGGTCAACCTGGATCAAAACGGTCAATCGGACCTGACGATCCCGACAACCTTGCAGGACTCCCTGATGGCACGGCTTGACCGCCTGGGTCCAGCTAAGACAGTCGCCCAGACGGCTGCCGTTATCGGTCGGGTCTTTCGCCGCGACGTTTTGGCGGCCGTTGCCGACAACAAAAACGTCGACCTTGATTCAGCGCTTCTTGACCTGATCGCCGCGGGGTTGATCATGACCGCCATGACCGGGCCCGACGGCGGATTTGAGTTCAAACAGGCGTTGATCAGGGATGCAGCGTATCAGTCGCTGTTGATCCGCACACGACGCGATCTGCACCGTTGTGTCGCTGATGAACTTGAAAAGGCTGAACGGCTTGGGCTGCGCAGTGAACCGGAAGTTATCGCCTATCACCTTAGCGAGGCTGGTCTGGCTGACCGCGCCTTGCCCCTTTGGATCGAAGCGGCCCAAACGGCGGCCCGACGATGGGCCAATACCGAAGCCGTTAATTTTTTTGGCAGGGCCCTGATTGCCCACGGCAAAACCAAACCAGACGAAAAATCGTCCCACATCGAGTTGCTGCTGGATATGACCGCCAGCATGCGCATCATTGACAGATACGACGATGCCTTCCAGGCGCTTGATGAAGCTCAGGCACTGTGCAGCGAGGACGCCAACTGCGACGAATTGATTCGCATTCATTATCTGCGTGGCAATATGTATTTCCCCGTTGGCAACATTGATGGTTGCCTTAAGGAACATACCGAAGCCTGTAAGTTGGCCAGAAAAACCGGACGAGCCGATTTTGAAGCCCGTGCGCTTGGTGGTATCGGTGACGCCTACATGCTGGACGGAGAGGTCGCCCGGGCCGAAGATCATTTTGATCAGTCGGTGCAGATTTGCCAGGATCATCAAATGCCGGATATTGAAACCGGGAATCTCGCCATGCGCGGGCACATGCGACTTTACCTGCTGCGCTTTGAAGAGGCCTTGGAAGATGGCCACCGTGCAATATCTATGGCCGTTGATGCCGGCAATCGCCGTTCAGAGATGGTTTCTCAGGGAAGTTGTTTGGCAAAAATTCTAGCCGATCAAGGACGTTGGAGCGAGGCCGAACAGGCCCTGAGAACAGCGCTGGAGATCATGAGGGATCTTGGCGCGCTTCGGTATCAGCCGATGTATCTGTCGTTTTTGGCTCGTGTTCTAGGGGCCACCGGCAGAAGCGATGACGCCCTTGGCGCTGCTGAAGAGGCTCTTGCTGGAGCCCGAGAAGACGGCATGGTGTATTCGGGTGCCATGGTGCTCGGGACTTACGCCAAGATTTGCGGCGATGAGAACATTGCTAACGACTGCCTGACGGAAGGGTTGAGTGTTCTTACGGGCCGCGTTCCCGCTCACAATCACCTTTGGTTTCAACTGGACGCCATGGATACGGCGCTGCACTGGAAGGATTGGGACCGCGTTGACCAACACGCTGACAGCTTTGACGCATTTGCCGGTCCAAAGAACATCCCTTGGGCGGTGTATCACATCGAACGCTGTCGCCTGCTCGCCACGGTTGGTCGGGGCACGGCGACCGAAGATGATATGGTACGGCTTCGAGTCCTGATGATGGAGGCCGGGGACCGTGGACAAACCCCGGCAATGCAGTCGATCGAGGCCGTAATCTCATAGCGCACATTCGGGTATTGCAAGTATGGTAAAATTTCAACGCGGTTTGTTCCGCAATATGGCAAGAAGAACAAAAGGTATAGGCTTTTATCAATGGCGATAATCATCGGTTCCCTGGCGTTACTCGTCTCCTTTGTTGCTTTGTGGTTGGTCTCTTCCTCCATGAAGAAAATTGAAGATATCGGCACAACTTTTCTGAAACGTGTTCAAATCGATCAACGGAAAATAACAGATGAGTTAAATGCCAAGATCGCAAGACTTGAACAGCAAAACCTCAGCATGGCAAAACAACTCAAACACCTTACCGAGAAAAATGAGGGCGACGATCACAGTGTTGAATGACGCAAAACAATCGCCCCCAGACTGATCATACTGATGGCGATGAACACAAACGGCGGGTTCCAGCGCCAGGCCATGGTATAGGCCGACACCCCACTCACCCTCGCAAGGTAAAGCGTGGTTGCCGAATAGGGACTGATCATGGTGCTCAACCCCCACACGCCCAGCAGCGCCACACCGATGACCCAGTCGGGAGCCCCCAGAACTTCAGGCGGCAACACTTCACCGATCAGAATGACAACAATAACCGGATGAAGGCCGATCATGCTAAGCGCCGCCACACCGAAGGTCAGGATCACCAGTCGCAAATCAATTGACGGCAACCACATATCGAGCAAGGGGCCCAGATTTTCCGCCGGGATCAGCGTCGATACGCCGACTCCAAAAACCGTGGCACCGACAAAAACCAGCACCTCATTACGAAGCGCCGGCAAGCCGCCGACGACCTGCCTGACGAGCCCCCGCATATGGGTTGCCCGGGTGGTCAAAGTGGGCCGTCCGGGTGCCATTGATGCCGTCCAGATCAGGGCAAACGGCGGCGCCACCAGTCCCAACGCAACCGGAATCGAAATCTGTGCCATCTCGACTATCCCAACGACCAGCACGGCAAGCGACCCCAATACACCAATAACCCTAATCTTATCCTGTGAGGACAAACGCACCGGCCCTCCTGCTCCGTCAACCGCCCCACGGCGATGCAAGACACGGTCATACAGAAACCCGCCAAACACCCCCATCATGGCGAACAGAAATCCGAACGGCGCCACCTCAATCCATTGCAGGGTCGGCAACGCCGTCAGGACAACGACCATACTGACGTAAAATGGTGACCAGCTTGAGGCGCTGGTGAACCCCAGCATCAACGCGGTCGTCAATCGTTTCAACAGATCGGGGGCAAGCCTGCGGTCAATCATCGTCGCCACCAGACTAAGCCCGGCCAGATTCAATACCGACCCCAGCGTGTGAACACCCAAGGCGGCAAACAGAAACCGCCGTCCCGGCGGCTGGCTGGTAATCACCTGACGGGCGGCCTGCAACGCCGGGCTTTCACGGGCCGGAATCTGTAGCCAGGCAACGGCGAAAAACAGCAATAGAAAGGTTTTGGAGCGGGACAAACCGTCAAGCGCCGCCACCTCAAGTTGCCCCCCATAGGCCGCTGCCGCCAGTCCGGCACCAATCAACAGCACCCCGATGATGCGCGGTGTCACTGGGGCATTGAAGATTTCCAGAACCAGAAACAGCACCGTCAATCCCGCTGCCAGCGGCACGATACCCGCCCAGTCGACGCCAACATCGATGAGCGCCAGGGCGGCGATCGACAGGTAAATCCAGGCCGACAGAGGTATCTTGGGGGATGTCATTAAGACACCTGCAACACGATAACACCGCCAACAATAAGCGCCGCCGAAAGCAACCGGCGCAGACCGAAACTTTCTTTCAGAATAAATGTTCCAATGATGGCGGCGAACAGCACGGAGGTTTCCCGCAGCGCCGAAACGTGAGCCATTGCGCCCTGGTTGAGCGCATAAAGCACAAGGCCGTAGGCGGTGATGGTCAGACAACCGCCGATGACACCCGGTTTCCATCTGGCGCGCAGGAAAGGCCCGAGTTCGGCGCTTCGTCGGGAAATCGCCCAAAGCGCAAACGGAATGCCTTCCAGCATATTGAGCCAGACGATATAGGGCCATGGACTCGCCCCGGCACGCAGACCTAGACCATCAACAACCGTATACCCCGAAATCAACACCCCGGTCGTCATCGCCAGTACAATCGGTAACAGACCGGCCCGTGTCGGGCGACCGGAGGCAACCATCAGGCTGATAATTCCAGCTGAAACCAACCCGATACCAATCATAGCGTTTCGCGACGGCGCTTCCCCGGCCAGATAAAAAGCCAAGACCGCGACCAGAACCGGCGATGAGCCCCGGGCAATGGGATAAACCTCGCCAAGATCACCATGGCGGTAACACAACAGCAGAAAAACATAATAGATGTTATGAATGACCACGGACAGGATCAGATACGGCCAGACGCCGGGCTCCGGAAACCCGACGAAGGGAACGACGGCAATGCCCAGCGCGGTGCCGGTGAAATGGATGACCGTGAAAGTCAGGAAGCGGTCTCCTGATGCCTTGACTACGGCATTCCACGAGGCATGAACAACGGCGGCCAACAGAACCAGAAAAACGAGGTGGAGTTGTAGGGTCATCACAAAAAAACAGAGTACTCGACAGGAACAGCGTCCAATGTTCTGGACGACCGGGGAAAGCCATATCATTGTGGCCCTGTTCATTGTGGCCGTGGGCCCCGATTGCGCAATACCTTTTAAGACGATGAATGTCGGAGTTCGATATGTGGAGAAATAATCGCCTATGTAAACTAATGGGCATCCATTACCCGTTAATTCAGGCCCCCATGGCTGGATCATCGACACCGGAACTGGCCATTGCCGCCAGCCGGGCGGGCGGGCTGGGCTCGGTTGCGGCCGCCATGTTGACACCGGATCAGCTGCACCAACAGTGCGGGCAGGTGCGCGACCACAGCAATGGCCGCTACAACGTCAATTTTTTTATCCATGCCGCCCCGGTCCTTGACCCGGCCAAAGATGAGGCAATGCGCGATCTGCTGAAACCGGCTTACGAGGCCCTTGGGGTATCGGATGTGCCACAAGCGACAGCACCCTTTCCCAGTTTTAATCAGGCGCAGCTTGAGGTCATGCTGGACGAACGGCCATCGGTTGTCAGTTTTCATTTCGGTTTGCCGGATGAAGACATGCTTCAGGACCTCAAACAGGCCGGTATCAAAATTCTCTGTTCCGCGACCTGCGTCGCTGAGGCCCGGGAACTGGAGGCCAAAGGCGTCGATGCCATCATCGCCCAGGGGTTCGAAGCCGGTGGGCATCGTGGCACCTTTGCAAAACCCTATGACAAAGGTCAGATCGGCACCATGGCCCTTGTTCCGCAGGTCGTGGATGCGGTCAGTGTGCCGGTGATTGCGGCGGGCGGAATTGCCGACGGTCGGGGGATTGCGGCGGCTCTGGCGCTTGGGGCTGATGGAGTTCAGATCGGCACGGCATTTTTACGCTGTCCGGAATCGGCAACAAATACCACCTATCGCGAGGCGCTGGAGGCCGCCGACGATACCGAGACCCGCATCACCCATGCCTTTTCAGGGCGGCCAGCACGCGGTATAGAAAACCGTTACATCAGAGAGATGGCTGGCAAGGAAGATCAGTTCCCGGATTTCCCCATCCCCAACAGTCTGACGGGGCCCCTGCGTGCCGCCAGTGGCAAGGTGGGTTCCCGCGATTATATGTCCCTGTGGTCGGGACAGGCCGGGGCATTATCACGAGACCTGCCCGCCGGTGAACTGGTGGAAACATTGATTACGGAAGCCGAAGACATCATCTCCGAAATGCAGTGCAGTTAGAAAATTCGAGGGCGAAACATGAAATATAAATGGCTTGGAAAAACCGGTCTGCAGGTATCCGAACTGTGTTATGGCACCATGTCTTTTGGTGGCGATGCGGATGCCGACGAATCGGCGCGTATGTATGCAGCATGTCGGGACAAGGGCATCAATTTTTTTGACTGCGCCGATGCCTATTCAAAAGGCCGGGCCGAAGAAATTCTGGGAGCCCTGGTCCAGGGGCACCGCGATGATCTGGTGATTACGTCGAAATGTTTTAACCCGACGAGTGACGATATCAATGCCCGCGGCGGCAACCGGCGCCACATTGTCCGCGCCGTTGAGGACAGCCTGAAACGTCTGAACACGGATCGCCTTGATGTTCTGTTCATGCACCGCTGGGACCCGGAGACCCCACTGGAGGAGACGCTCCGCGCCCTCGAAGATCTGGTTCGCGACGGCAAGGTCTTGTATCTCGGGGCCAGCAACTATTCCGCCTGGCAGGTGGCCAAGGGGCTGGGCATTTCCGAACGCCGGGGCTGGGCGCGATTTGATGTCATCCAGCCGATGTATTCACTAGTCAAACGTCAGGTCGAGTCGGAAATTTTGCCGATGGCCGAAGAAGAGCAGATCGGCGTGATAACCTACAGTCCGGTTGGCGGCGGCCTGTTGAGCGGTAAATACGGCCCCGACAAACGCCCGGATAGTGGCCGCATCATCAACGATAAAAGTTATTCGGCTCGCTATGGGCAGGACTGGGTGTTTGAGACGGCAGGCCGGTTTACCGAATTTGCCAAGGCTCACGGACACCACCCGGTCAGCCTGGCCGTTGCCTGGGCTGCCGGGCACCCCGCCGTCACCTGCCCGATTATCGGGTCTAGAAACCTCGAGCAACTTCAACCCTCGCTGAATGCCCTTGATACGGAGATGAGCAGCGAGCTTCGGGCAGACATAACCGCCCTATCGAAAACCCCGGCACCGGCGACAGACCGGCTGGAAGAACAGCAATAGAAATTTTACTGACTTTCCGGCTGGTTTAACCTAAGTCAACATCTTGCCGGAGACGGGGCTGTAAACTGCCCGACGATTTAAGCTAAAGAGCACTGATAATGAATTTCGGCCAACATGGTTAAGGTATCGATGCAAAGATACATCCCGCATAAGCTGCGCCGGGGTATATCTGTGTGTTTTGGTATGCTTGCTATCCTGTTCCAGATGGCGATGCCGCTTGCCGGTGCCGTTGCGGCGGAGCTTTCAGGCGGATCTCCGGCTGAAGTGATCTGTGCGCCGAGCGGGCGGCTGATCAGTATTGGTACAAACCAGAACAATCACCAAACGCCGACAACGGCCTGCGAATTCTGTCTGGTCTGCCAGTTCGCTGTGGTTGGACATCTCGGCACACCAGAATCCACTGAGCTCGATTTTATCTTTTCCCATAGCCGAATTTTCTGGGCCGGGCTCCTCCAACATAAAACCTCCAACAGTGCCGATTTTGCGGCGCGCCCTGTGCGGGGGCCACCTTCCATCGTCTGAACACTTCTCACACCTCCATTAACTCAGGTCCGAACGATCACGCTTCCGCTTAGGCGTTCGGACAAATTTCAGACGAAAGATATCGACGATGAAAAAAATTATTGCTCTCGCTGCCTCCCTGTTGGCGGCAACTCTCGCCTTTTCAAGTTTTGCTTCCTCCCATGGCAACAAGGTTGGTGACCTCTCGATCATGCACCCCTGGGCCCGCGCCACGGCCACATCAGCAAAAACCGGTGCCGCTTATTTGATGATCTCGAATTCCGGTAAGACCAGTGACCGGCTTATTGATGTTAAAAGCAACATGTCGCGGAAAACCCAGATCCATTTGTCATCCATGAAAGACGGCATGATGAAGATGGAACATGTCGACGGCATCGAGATTCCGGCCGGCGGCAAAGCCGAACTAAAACCCGGCGGGTATCATGTCATGCTCATGGGCCTGAACGGGCCTTTGAAGGTTGATACAAAGTTTCCGCTGACGCTGGTTTTTGAAAAAAGCGGCGAGGTAACGGTCAGCGTTACAGTCAGCAAGGGTCCGGGCATGAAGATGATGGACCACAAAATGGACAAGAAGAAAATGAAACCGTAACCGGTCAAATTTGAGGGGCGGTGGTTTAGTCCACGGCCCCTCGATACCGGTTTCACTCAATCTGGAGAGCCTTATGCGACGGATCATATTAATTGTCAGCATCGCTATCATGGTCATGATCGGCGGGTTTGAACTCTGGCGAACCTCATCCTTTAACCAGCAATCTGCTGCCAACCGGGCTCTATCGCTGAGTTCCACGGCAATTGAGGGCAAGTTTTCACTTATCGATCATAACGGCCGCCCGGTCACCCAGGACGATTTCCGGGGAAAGTACACGCTGGTGTTTTTCGGCTATACCTACTGCCCGGATGTATGCCCTACAACCCTGCAGGACATCGGTCTGATTATGGATGAGCTTGGGGATGACGCCAAAAAAATTGTCCCGCTATTTGTAACTGTTGATCCTGAACGTGACACCGTTGAGGTGATGAAGGATTTTGTCAGCAATTTTCACCCCTCAATCGTTGGCCTTACGGGAGATATTAAGGCCGCCGCCGCCGCCGCTAAATCCTTTCGGGCTTATTATGCCAAAGTTGTGCCCGATAAGGACGAGCCCGATGCTTACCTCATGAGCCATTCCGCCCGACTATTCCTGATGGGGCCCGACACCAAACCGATCACCTTTTTTCAGTATGGTGAAACCGTTATGAATATAGTGAAAAAAATAAGGGAGACGGCACCTGATTTGTAGATTAGTCCGGGTAAACAGGTCAAATATGCTTTTTATGGCATCCGACTGTATGTTATAATCGCGAAAGTACAGGCTGTTAATACGGTTGAGAAATATATGATTTATACTTTCTGAAATCGAGATGAATCATAATTATCTTAACCTGCATCAAGAAATAGGAATTTGGCATTCCTCGTAATTTTGATTCTGGGATTGCGGTTAAAAGGAATGCCCATTTATGATGCTACAGGCACCACTTTCCAAACTTTTACACTTACCCATACTTGCTGTCGTTGCTGTCGGTTTGTGTAGTATCGGTGTATCTATATCCATTCTCTACTCAACGGCGGTTTCCGAGCAGCGCGAACGGCTCCGTGAAATCAGCGAGAGCCGGGCCCGTTTGATTGAAACGGTTGCACGCTTTGACAAGAAGTTCAGTGGGGCATTTCCTGGAACCCCCTATGAGGCAACAATATCTCAACTTGTCGAAGCCCACGCGCTCTACAAAGAATATGGGGAAACCAGTGAATTTGTATTGGCCGCCAGAGACGGCGATCAAATCCAGTTTATCCTGAACCACCGCCAGGCCAATCTGGAAGAATTGCAGTCCTTACCATTTGACTCAGAACTGGCGGAACCCATGCGGCGAGCTCTTTTGGGGCAAAGAGGAACGATGGTGGGACAGGATTACCGGGGCGAACAGGTGTTGGCCGCATACGAGCCCGTCGCGGTGCTTGATCTGGGTATTGTTGTCAAAATCGACCTTAGTGAAATACGCAAACCCTTTATTATCGCCGGAATGTGGGCCCTGATTGTCTCGGGTTGTGTTATCTTTATTGCCATCCAGACGATCCTCAGATTCACCCGGCCAATGTCAAACCAGCTTATTCAGATGACGGAAGCGGCAAATGAAGCCAATCGGGCCAAGTCCCGTTTCCTGGCGGCCATGAGCCATGATTTGCGCACCCCACTTAATGCCATTTTGGGCTTTAGTGATATGATGCGCATGGAAACATTCGGAAAACTTGGCGACAAACACTATAAAGACTATGCCAATGACATTCATCAGAGTGGGACGCTGCTCGTCGAACTGATTAATGATGTTTTAGATATCTCCAAGGTTGAAGCCGGAAAGGTCCAGTTGACAGAGAAACCCATAAAACTTCTAAATCTGGTCAACTCCTGCGTTCACCAAATTGGCCCTCTTGCGAAAGCCTCCAATCATACGATTTCCCACCATATCCCCCCTGATCTTCCAGCATTGCTGGCGGATGAGCGCATTCTGGTCCAGCTGTTAAACAATCTATTGTCCAACGCCATAAAATTCACACCGAATGGCGGGAAAATTACAGTTAGTGCGGAGCTGAGTACCGATAACGCAATTGTTTTCGAAATCTCCGACACCGGAATTGGCATGTCGGACATCGAAGTGGAACGCGCCTTAAAGGAATTTGAGCAATTGGATGGCAGCCAAGAGCGGCAACACAAAGGTAGCGGGCTTGGCCTGCACCTCTGCACCAAATTCATGAAACTGTTTGATGGGTCTCTAGGGATTGTTAGCGTTAAGGACGAAGGAACAACCGTATCCCTTAGGTTTCCCCCAGAACGGACAGCCCCGGCTTAATCAATCCACCAGCCCCATCAGGGATTTGGCGAAAGCCCTGGCCTCAAACGGCCGCAGGTCGTTCATGCCCTCACCGACACCGACGGCGTGAACCGGGATTTCAAACTTCTCCGCCAGGGCGACGACAACACCTCCCTTGGCCGAGCCGTCCAGCTTGGTGACCACAAGACCGGAGACGTCGACAAGCTGCTTGAAGGTCTCGACCTGGGAATGGGCGTTCTGGCCGATGGTGGCGTCCATCACCAGCAAAACATCATGCGGCGCCGTGTCATCGAGCTTTCGAATGACGCGAATGATTTTTTCCAGCTCCGCCATCAGGTCCTTGCGATTCTGCAAGCGCCCGGCGGTATCGATCATCAGGACATCACTGCCCTCTTCCTGAGCCTGTTTCAGGGCATCGAAAGCAAGTCCGGCGGCGTCTGCCCCGGTGTCCCTGGAAACCACCGGACAATCCGCCCGCTCGCCCCAGATTTTCAACTGTTCAACGGCGGCGGCCCGGAAGGTATCGCCAGCCGCCAATAAAACGGAACGGCCTTCCGACCGGAACTGTCCGGCCAGTTTGCCAATAGTTGTTGTCTTGCCGCTGCCGTTAACACCGCAGACCAGAATGACATGCGGCTTGCGGGCAGGGTCGATCACCAACGGTTTGGCGACGGGTTCAAGTATGGTGGCGATTTCGTCGGCCAGCGTTCCCTTGATTTCATCGGGCGAAACTTCCTGATCGAACCGAGTTTTGGCCAGTGACCCGCTCAACCGCGCCGCCGTGGCGACGCCCAGATCAGCCTGAATGAGCAGATCTTCCAGATCATCAAGGGCAGCCTGATCGAGCTTGCGCTTGGTGAACAGATCGGTGATGCCACCGGTCAGCTTCTGTGAAGATTTTGACAGCCCGGCTTTCAGGCGGCCAAACCAGCCGCCCCCGTTTTCATCCGCCATTTATGAGTGTTCCTTCGAGACAGCCATCCTTGAGGCCGGTGATTTTTGTGTGCACCAGTTGCCCGATCTCCGGCAATTTCCCGGAAACCTGAACCGGAACATAGTGCTGGCTGAGCCCCCGGGCATTCTTTTCAATCAGCACCTCGGCGCTGGTGTTCAGGCGAGCGTCGAGGAAGGTCGCCATCGCCCTGTCACCGACCCGGCGCAACTGTTCGGCACGGTCTTTGCGCACCTGTTTTTCCACCGTCGGCATTTTGGCCGCCGGGGTGCCGTCGCGTTCGGAATAGGGGAACACATGAAGATGCGCGAAGCCTAAATCTTCAACCGCCTTCAGGCCATTTTGGAACTGCGCATCGGTTTCGGTTGGAAAACCGGCGATCAGGTCGGCGCCGAAAACCACGTCCGGGCGCAGGGCGCGGGCACGCTCAACCACATCATAAACATCGCGTGCGGAATGGCGGCGCTTCATGCGTTTTAGCACCATATCGTCCATGGCCTGCACACTCAGATGCAGATGCGGCATCAGTCTGTCGTCATTTGCCAGCACATCAAATAGCACATCGTCCATGACGGCAGGGTCAAGCGAACTCAGGCGCAGTCGCGGCAGGTCGGGGACCGCCTTCAAAAGCCGCCGGATCAATTCGCCCAGGGTGGGTTGCCCCGCCAGATCGGTGCCGTACGAGCAGATATCGACGCCGGTCAGCACGATTTCCTTGTAACCTCCGTCCACCAACTCCTGCACCTGACGGGCGATGGCACCGGGGGCCAATGAGCGATTATTGCCGCGCGCGAACGGGATGATGCAAAAGGTGCAACGGTGATCACAACCCTGCTGGACCTGAACAAAGGCCCGGGTACGACCATCAAGACCATGGATCAGATGCGCTGCCGTTTCCTTGACCGTCATGATATCGGCAACCGCGACACGCTCCGTTGCGCCGTCACCTTCCCGGTAACTCTCGGGTTTCAGTTTCTCTTCGTTGCCGAGCACCCGGTCAACTTCGTCCATGTCGGCGAATGTGTCGGGGTGAAGCTGGGCGGCGCAGCCGGTGACAATAATTTTTGATGTGGGGTTGTCACGGCGCAGGCGGCGAATGGTCTGCCGGGCCTGACGTTCGGCCTCGGCCGTCACCGCACAGGTATTGACGATCAGCGCGTCTTTAAGTCCGGCCGCCTGACTGTGGCCGCGCATGATTTCCGACTCGAACGTATTCAGCCGACAGCCCAGCGTAATGACCTGAGTTTCCGCCATGGTCTTACTCAGCGCCCACCAAAAGGGACGGGTCCAGATGACCCGTATAGCTGATGGCAACCGGTCCGGTCATCATCACTTGATTGTCTTCCAGCCACTCGATTTTCAACGGCCCGCCATCAAGATCAACGGTGACTGTGCGTCCGGTCAGGCCGCGGCGATGGGCGGCGACCCCAACGGCACAGGCCCCGGACCCACAGGCCTCGGTGATCCCGGCACTGCGCTCCCAGACCCGCATGCGCAGATGATCGGGACCGAGCAGATGAACAATTTCAATATTGGCGCGTTCCGGGAACTCGGCGTGATGCTCAAGTTCCGGACCGATGTCGGGCAGGTCGATGTCCTCAACGTCATCGACAAAAAACACCGCATGGGGGTTGCCCATATTGACGCAGACCGGGTCGCTGAGCGGCCCCGCCGCAATGTCCACATGCAGCGTATCGGTCGCGCTGGTCAGGGGTATCTGCTGCCAGTCGAGATTGGCCGGGCCCATGTTGACCGTCACCAGCCCCTCGCCACTGCGCGTCGTTTCCAGCAGCCCCGCGACGGTCTGGACAATAACCTCGTCGCGGTTCAATTCGTTCATGATCAGGGAAGCCACACAGCGCGTGCCATTGCCGCAGGCTTCGGCTTCCGAGCCGTCGGCATTGCGAATGCGCATGAACACGTCGGCTTCTTCGTCCGATGGCTGCTCAAGCACAAGCAACTGGTCATAGCCGACGCCGGTGCGCCGGTTACCGATGGCGCGGGCTTCGGCTTCACCGATTACAGGTGCTGACTGGCGCTCATCAATGACGACGAAGTCATTGCCGAGGCCGTGCATCTTGGTGAAGCGTATATCTGTCATAGCGGGCCTAATATGGTCAGAACGCAGGAGAAGTCTACCCTATTTGCGCTCTTGTGGTCTGAATGTAGCATATGAAATCGGACCATTGTTTTTTCGCCCGGCATTCGCATACTGACCGCGCAACGTTAACCCCCTTAAAATCAGGACCCTGATCATGATCACGTGTCACCTTCGTTATGTTCTCGACGCCTATAAACTCGACGAATTTGAGCATTACGCAAAATTGTGGATTCCGCTGGTCGAGAAATTTGGCGGCACCCATCACGGGTATTTCCTGCCCAGCGAAGGCCCCAGAGATATCGCATACGCAGCCTTCAGTTTCCCGAGCCTAGCCGCCTATGAAGACTACCGGGCCAAAAGTTTCAAAAACGCCGACTGTATGGCGGCCTTTGATTACGCCAAGGAAACCCGCTGCATCATCAGTTATGAGCGCAGTTTCATGAGACCGGTTCTCGAAGGTTAAGGCGCGGGCGAGATATCAGGCGTGGTTCTTCAGAAAATGCTCCATGTGAAAGCGGGCATGTTCCGGGCCGTAGTGATAATCCCGCCCCACCGGGCAGGCCCGGCGGGCCACACAACCCCCGTCCATACAGTCCGCACCGGCGGCTGATTTCAGGTGCCCGGCACAAGCCGGGACGTCATAGTGACCGGGGGTGAAGGCAGAAACCGGGCAGGTGTTCAGACAGGGTTTGTCCGGGCAGGTTTCACAAGGCGATACAGCGTTGACGTCGACGCTAAAATCGATTTGCTCTTCGAACAGCAAGGCGCCGCGATAGGCATGCCAAAGACCGAATTTCGGATGAATCAGCGGCCCGATGGGAGACGGCCAGACCGTGTCGGCACGCATCGCCCAGCGCTGAAACGGAAAATAGGGCGGCCCGTCAAACGGGTAGACGGCACCCACCCCCAAAGTCTCGGCAATCGACCCGATCACCCGGCGGCTCCAGACATCGAGCGGGTCGGACTCTTGTTCAAGCTCAGCAGAGCGGCAAAACACCCGCCATAACTCAGGCCCGGCATTGCCGATCAGAACGACGCTCCGGATGGTATCCCCGAGGTCGTCGTCCGATACCGGCATAAATCCACCGCGAACGATCAACCCGCTGCCCTGAAATGCCGTCTCGATCTGTTGCCTGTCCATGGTCAAACTTGGCGTCACAAGCGGCGGCGGGTCAAGAGATGACTTTGGCAAAACCCGGAGAGCGTATATATTACCACTCCCGCCGCATCTCGCGGGTGACGTTTGAACAGATGATCGCACGAACGTAATGACCTACGAACAATACAACGACTTCTGCGCATCGCTGCCCGCCACCACCCATGTGGTGCAATGGGGCGGATCGCACGTCTGGAAGGTCGGCGGCAAGGTTTTTGCCATCGGCGGCTGGGGAGACGACGGGCGTATCGGCATCACCTTCAAGGTCTCGGAAATCGCCTATGAAGTCCTGCAAGACCAGCCCGGCCTGCGCCCCGCCCCCTACTTAGCAAGCCGCGGCATGAAATGGATTCAGCACTACGATAAACCGGGATTGTCCGACGACGAACTGAAGGAGTATTTACAGACGTCCCATGAGATTGTCTCGAAAGGGCTGTCCAAGAAGAAGCAGCGGGAGTTGGGGTTGATTTGAATGTAGATATAGGAATCATATTATCTTAGTTAGTCGAATAACCCGTCTTTATCGTAAGCGATGTTTTCCATTGGCAATCTCTCGCTAAATTTGAAATAATTTGCAGCTAAAGCGATTTGGGATGAATATGTTGGCCGAAAAATACCGGATTCAGGCAAAAAAGGGAGGTGAATGGAAAACGCAGGAACTGTTTTCCAGCACAGATGATTATTCCAAAGCATGTGCCGCAGTAGATCAGTTGACCAAAACTGGTGAATTTGATGAAGTTCGAATGCTAGAGGCCATTACTGACAAAACGACTGAAAAACTTATTTACAAGCTCAGATACTCAGGCGACGGAAGGATTGATAAACCAGCACGAGAATCCGACATTTCACCCCCCCCCCTCTCTGCCGGAAAAACTACGGTTCAAAAAAGGAATTACAGGCGAATGGATTTACCTTCGTGAAAAGCACGCTTCAAACCATCCACTATTTGGGGTCGAAGGGTGGCTCTACTATCTAGCCTTTTTGTTGGGAATCGGGCCATTTATTGAGGTTTATGAGTTATCTAGAGAAGTTTCGCTACTCTCAGTTTCCTCGACGATCATCGTCATTTTTGCCTTTGTGTTTTATTGGTTCCCACTTTACCTGCTCAGGATAAGGCGGGATGGTTTTCAGTTCTGGGTAGTTTTTATCCAAGGCCTGTCATCTGTTATCATTGCTGCTTCACTTCTGGATAAAGCTGAAGCACTCAAGACTGAAACTTTTTTAATGTTAGGGCATAGCACCTTGATCATTAGTTACGTTCTTTTTTCAAAACGCGTGAATGTCACTTTAAAACACCGTGTGCGACGAGATGATCTGCATCTTGTCATGAGTAGAAAAAAAGTCGAATCCGCTGTCTTTGAACCGTTCATAGGTAAAGAGCCCGTAGGCTCCGAAAGCTGATTTATACATCAAATAGTCTTCACACGTAATCTCCCTAGCAACCCCTTGACTTCCCCCACTCTCCCCCATATGTTGCGCTCGCATTTCAGGGAAATTCAGAACCCTACGCCTTACGGGGCGCCGTCAGTCCGCGAGTTTCGTGCACTGGCGCGTTTTTGGTTGTGCGACGTTGGTGAGAGTATTTTATGTTTGAAAACCTGACAGATCGCCTGAGTGGTGTATTCGACAAGCTGACCCGGCGCGGTGCGCTGACCGAAGCCCATGTCGATGAGGCGCTGCGCGAAGTTCGGGTTGCCCTGCTGGAAGCCGATGTCGCCCTCAGCGTGGTCAAGGACTTCATCGAAGCGGTTCGCGAAAAGGCCGTTGGTGAGCAGGTTATCCGCTCGGTCACACCGGGCCAGATGGTGGTCAAGGTCGTCCATGACGAACTGGTCAACATGCTGGGCACCGACGGCAACGAGCTAAATCTCGCAGGCGTCCCGCCGGTCGCCATTTTGATGGTCGGCTTGCAGGGATCGGGTAAAACCACGTCCAGTGCCAAACTGGGCCTGCGCCTCACGAAACGTGAGAAGAAAAAAGTTTTGATGGCGTCCTTGGACGTATACCGCCCGGCAGCCCAGCAGCAGCTGGCGACACTGGGCGAACAGACTGAAATCCGTGTCCTGCAAGCGGTGCTGGGCGAACAACCGATTGCCATCGCCAAACGGGCCATGGAAACGGGCCGCCTGGAAGGCATGGACGTTGTCATTCTGGATACGGCCGGGCGTTTGCACATCGACACCGAACTGATGGCCGAAGTGGCCCAGGTTCGTGACGTCGCCAAACCGGTGGAAACACTGCTGGTGACCGATGCCATGACCGGTCAGGATTCGGTCAACGTGGCCCGCGAGTTTAATGAAAAAGTCGGCATCACCGGCATTATGCTGACCCGCGTTGACGGCGATGCGCGGGGTGGTGCGGCGCTGTCCATGCGGGCCGTCACCGGGGCACCCATCAAGTTCATGGGCACCGGCGAAAAAATGGATGCGGTTGAGGCGTTCCAGGCGGAACGTATCGCCGGCTCCATCCTCGGCATGGGCGATGTTGTCGGGCTGGTCGAAAAAGCTTCCGAGGTCGTCGACCAGGCAGAAGCCGAGGCCATGGCCAAGAAAATGATGAAGGGCAACTTCACCCTGGAAGACATGGCCACGCAGCTGTCACAAATTCGCAAGATGGGTAACCTTGAAGGATTGCTTGGCATGATGCCCGGCGCCCAGAAGATGAAAAGCCAGATGGCAAACGCCAATCTGGACGACAAGCTGATTGCCCGCCAGGAAGCCATTATCCTGTCGATGACCAAAAAAGAACGGCAGAACCCGAAAGTTCTGAACGGATCGCGTCGGCGCCGGATTGCCGCCGGGTCGGGAACCTCGGTGCAGGATGTTAATCGCGTGCTCAAGCAATTCAAGCAGATGGGCACCATGATGAAAAAAGCCGGAAAAATGGGCAAGAAGGGCCTTATGCGTGGCGGTGGATTACCGCCCGGCATGATGCCGCAGATGCCGCCCGGTGGTTTTGGAAAAATTTAAGTATCAAACAAATCGTTACGAATTAACCTTAGGATAAGGACAACACCCATATGAGTTTGAGAATTCGTTTGTCACGAGGTGGCGCAAAAAAACGCCCCTACTACCGTATCGTCGTCGCAGATTCGCGGATGCCTCGCGATGGCCGCTTCATCGAGCGTGTCGGCACCTATAATCCGATGGTCGCCAAAGACCACCCGGAACGCCTGATCATGAAAGAAGACCGCATCAAACACTGGATCGGTGTTGGCGCTCAACCTTCTGATCGTGTTGCCCGTTTTCTTGGCAATGCCGGTATCATGGAGATGCCCAAAATTGCCGAACAGAGCATGAAGCACCTGCCGAAAGCCAAAGCCCAGGAACGCGCCAAAGAGCGTGAAGAAGCTGCCGCCAGCAAAGCCGCGGAAGCTGCCGAAGCTGCTGCCGCCCCGGCGGAAGAGCCTGTAGCCGAAGAAGCTCCGGCGGAAGAAGCCGCTCCTGAAGAAGTTGCGGTAGAAGAAGCTGCTGCTGAAGCCGCTCCGGCGGAAGAAGCGGCTCCTGAAGAAGACGCCAAGGTCGCCGAATAAGGCGATTTGTCTCGATGACGACGAAAGTCGATCCTGGCGAGCTGATTTGCGTTGGCGTGGTCACCGGTGCCCGAGGCATCAAGGGCGACGTCCGTGTAAAAAGCTTCACCGCTGTCCCCGAAGATTTGGGAACCTACCGTCCACTGTCGGACAAATCGGGTTCCAGAATTTTCAAGGTCAAGGTGACGGGGGCTGCCAAAGGTCAGCTGGTTGCCCGGGTCGCAGGCATCAACGACAGAACTGCGGCAGAGCAGCTTAAGGGCGTTGAGTTTTACGTGCCCCTGGAGGCCCTGCCGGAACCGGACGAAGGTGAGTTCTACATTAAAGACCTCATCGGACTACGGGCCGAACTGGAAGATGGCAGCGACTTTGGCACGATAACGGCGGTTGAGAATTTCGGCGCCGGAGACGTGCTGGAGATATCGGGAGCGGTAAAGGGCGGTGTTATGGTGCCGTTTACCGAACTTGTGGTTCCGGTGGTCGATCTGGAAGGCGAACGGGTGGTGATTGTCCCCCCGGATGGCCTGCTGGAACCGCCGGATGAAGAAGCGAAAGGTTAATACCAAGGTACAATGATAATGACTCATAGAGACGTCATACCAAGGTTTTCGGCAAGGAGCGTACGTCGTGACGATACGGGATATCGTGAGGCGTGCGCGACGCTGTCCGAAAGCCTTGGTATGGCGCCTTTCCGGTCGACCACGCGGCCCGTCGGAGGGCGTCAGAAACGCTTGCCGATACCCCGCATCGCCAGCGCGGTTCTTCCTGCCCGACGGGCCGCGTGGTCGATCTCTATGGGTCATTATCACTGTACCTTGGTATTTGAGGTTCAATGACGAAGCGAAACACCACGTGGCGGGCGATCGTCTTAACGATCTTCCCGGATATGTTTCCAGGAACGCTAGGTCAAAGCCTGGCGGGTCAGGGACTGCGCGATGGTGCGTGGGCGCTGGACACGGTGGACATCCGGGATTTTGCCACCGACAAACATCGCAGCGTCGATGACAGCCCCTTTGGTGGCGGTCCCGGCATGGTAATGCGCCCCGACGTGGTTGACGCCGCGATCAAGGAGGTCAAAACCAAGGCCTCCGACCTGCCGCTCGTTTACCTGTCGCCACGTGGCAAAACGCTTGATCAACGCCGGGTACGTGAACTCAGCGATGGCCCCGGTGTCTGTTTGCTCTGTGGTCGCTTTGAAGGCCTCGACCAACGTGTCCTGGATGCCAACGATATCGAGGAAATCAGTATCGGTGATTTTGTCCTGTCGGGTGGAGAGCCTGCCGCCATCACCCTGTTGGACGCCTGTGTCCGTCTGCTCGACGGGGTCATGGGTAAAGCCGAAAGCCTGGAAGAGGAAAGTTTCGAGACCGGGCTTCTGGAATATCCCCACTACACCCGCCCACAGGACTGGAACGGGCGTACCGTGCCGGACGTTCTGACATCGGGACACCATGAGAACATTCGTGCCTGGCGAGTTGCCCAGGCGGAAGCCATTACAAAAGAACGGCGACCGGACCTTTGGGCCGGGTACGCCGGAGAAAACGTGTAATCGAATTAATTTTGTGCAATAACAACCCCGGTTTCGGGGCTTGAGATGAGAATCTGAAACGAAGGATGAGAACAATGAACATCGTCGAAGAAATTAACAAAGAACAACTGGACCGATTGGTCGCAGAACGTCCGGTTCCGGAATTCGCACCGGGTGATACGGTTTGTGTCAATGTGCGTGTCGTCGAAGGCGAGCGCGAGCGTGTGCAGGCTTTTGAAGGTGTCTGCATCGCGCGTAAAGCCGGTGGCCTGAATTCAGGTTTCACGGTTCGCAAACTGAGCTACGGCGAAGGTGTTGAGCGCGTATTCCCGCTCTATTCCCCGTCAATCGAAAGCATTGATGTTATACGCCGTGGTGATGTGCGTCGCGCCAAACTCTACTATCTGCGTGGCCTGACCGGTAAAGCCGCCCGTATTGCTGAGAAAACCGACGGTTATTCCGCCAAACTGACAGCCGCCGACAAACAGCGTGCTGCGGAAGCCAAACAGGCCGCCGGTCCGAGCAAAAAGGGTAAAAAAGGTAAGAAAAACAAAAAGGCCGCTGAAGCAGCGTCCAAATAATCTGTTTTTCTGGTTTTCGTTAAATCGGGCGTTTTAGCTGGCGTTTTAACTGGCGCCCGATTATGCGATAATTGTCGATGATGCGCGGTGCTGGGGGGCTTTGCCGCCCGCACTGGTGTCTTTCGTAAAGAATTGATGATCAGGAGCGAACATGTCGGGACCCAAGACACTTTTTGACAAAATCTGGGAAAACCACCTGGTGGATGTACAGGAAGACGGGACCTGTCTGATTTACATTGACCGCCATCTGGTTCACGAAGTGACCAGTCCGCAGGCTTTTGAAGGTCTGGCGGCGTCGGGACGCAAAGTCCGCCGGCCGGACATGACACTGGCCGTTCCTGATCACAATGTGCCGACCATCAATCGCGGTGGCCGCATTGAAAACGACGAAAGCCGCATTCAGGTCGAAACCTTGCAGAAAAACTGCGCGGATTTCGGCGTGCCTTTGTTTGATGTGATGGATGTGCGCCAGGGCGTCGTCCATATCATCGGCCCGGAACAGGGATTTACCTTGCCGGGAACAACGGTTGTCTGTGGCGACAGCCATACGGCCACCCACGGGGCACTGGGCGCACTGGCGTTCGGCATTGGCACATCTGAAGTCGAACACGTTCTGGCGACACAGACCTTGCTGCAAAGCCCCTTGAAAAACATGCGCATCAATGTCATCGGCGACCTGCCCACGGGCTGCACGGCGAAAGACCTGATCCTGGCCCTGATTGGCAAGATCGGCACCGCCGGTGGCACCGGCTACGTCATCGAATACGCCGGACAGGCGATCCGTGATCTCTCCGTCGAGGGACGTATGACGGTCTGTAACATGACCATTGAAGGCGGTGCCCGGGCCGGACTGATTGCCCCGGATGAAAAGACCTTCGAATATTTCAAAGGCCGCCCGATGTCTCCCAAGGGCGGTGCCTGGGAACAGGCCGTTGAATTCTGGAAGACCCTGCCGTCCGATGAAGGGGCCCGCTACGACAAGGAAGTCGATCTCGACGTTTCGGAAATCGTCCCGCAGGTCACCTGGGGCACCAGCCCGGAAGACGTCGCACCAATTACCGGCGTTGTTCCCGGTCCGGAAGATTACGACAATCCCGGCAAGCAGGAAGCCGTCAGGGCGTCGCTTGATTACATGGGCCTTACCGCTGGTACCCGCATGGAAGACATCCCCATCGATGTTGTCTTCATCGGGTCGTGCACCAATGGCCGTATCGAAGACGTCCGCGCTGCAGCGGAAGTTGCCAAGGGCCGCAAGGTCGCTGACAACGTCCGCGCACTGGTCGTGCCGGGGTCCGGACTGGTCAAAGACCAGGCGGAGGAAGAAGGTCTCGACCAGATTCTGATCGAAGCCGGATTCGAATGGCGTGAGCCCGGGTGTTCCATGTGTCTGGCCATGAACGATGACCGCCTGGAACCGGGTCAACGGTCTGCCTCGACGTCCAACCGTAACTTCAAGGGGCGTCAGGGTTTCAACGGTCGCACCCATCTGGTTAGCCCGGCGATGGCCGCCGCGGCGGCGGTAACCGGGCATCTGGCCGACGTGCGTAACATTTGATTGGGGAGACGGAAGAATGGAAAAATTTACCACACTGACCGGTGTTGCCGCACCGATGAACATGATCAATGTCGACACCGACATGATCATCCCCAAACAGTTTCTGAAAACCATCAAACGCACTGGGCTTGGTAAAAACCTGTTTGCCGAGATGCGCTTCAACGAAGACGGTTCGGAAAAACCGGATTTTGTGCTCAACCAGGCCGCCTACCGTAATGCGCAAATCCTGGTCGCCGACGACAACTTCGGCTGTGGCTCATCTCGTGAGCACGCGCCCTGGGCGCTGCTTGATTTCGGCATTCGCTGCGTCATTTCCACCAGCTTCGCCGATATTTTTTACAATAACTGCTTCAAGAACGGCATCCTGCCGATCACCGTTTCCAAGGAAGACCTTGATAAACTGATGGACGATGCCGAGCGTGGGGCAAATGCGACGCTGACCGTTGATCTGGAAACCCAGACCATCAAGGGTCCCGACGGCGGCGAAGTGACGTTTGAGCTGGATGACTTCAAAAAAGAGTGCCTGCTGAATGGCCTCGATGATGTCGGCCTGACGCTGCGCAAGGAAAAATCCATCGACGATTATGAGCAAAAACTCAATGCCGAACGCCCCTGGGTTCCCGGCGTCGCGACGGTTTAACCAACATTACCCCCAAAAGGATTTAATCGAATGGCTGCAAACAAAAAACTCCTGTTCCTGCCCGGTGACGGCATTGGCCCGGAAGTTATGGGGCAGGTCCGGCGGATCATCGACTGGATGGATCAGCGCCGCCATGTGTCTTTCGATCTTGATGAAGACCTGGTCGGCGGAGCGGCTTACGATGCGCACGGCTCAGCCTTGTCGGATGCGACGCTCGACAAAGCCATGAACGTTGATGCGGTGATGCTCGGCGCTGTTGGCGGACCGAAGTGGGATAATGTACCCCGTCATTGCCGCCCGGAAGCGGGCCTTTTGACCTTGCGCAAGGAACTCGACCTGTTTGCCAATCTGCGTCCGGCAACAGTGATGCCTGCCCTGGCCGAGGCGTCTTCCCTCAAAACCGAACTGGTTTCCGGGCTCGACCTGATGATCGTTCGGGAATCCACGGGCGGAGCGTATTTCGGCCTGCCCAAGGAAATCACTGACTTACCGGGTGGTGGCAAACGCGCCGTTGATACCCAGGTTTATACGTCAGCCGAGATCGATCGGGTCTGTCGTGTGGCCTTTGACCTTGCGGCCAAACGGGGCGGCAAACTGCACTCCGTGGAAAAAGCCAACGTCATGGAAACCGGCGTTTTGTGGCGTGAGATTGCCACGGAAATCGGCAAGGAATACCCGAACATTGAACTTCACCACATGTACGCCGACAACTGCGCCATGCAGTTGGTGCGCGAACCCAAACAATTCGATGTGATTGTCACCGACAACTTGTTCGGCGATATCCTTTCTGATTGTGCGGCGATGCTAACCGGCTCATTGGGCATGTTGCCGTCGGCGACGCTTAGCGGTGCAGACTCTTCCGGTCGCCGTCGTGCATTGTACGAACCCGTACATGGCTCCGCCCCTGATATCGCCGGCGAGGACAAAGCCAATCCACTGGCCACCATCCTCAGCTACGCCATGACGCTGCGCTACAGCTTCGATATGGGCGAAGACGCTGACCTGATTGAAAAAGCCGTCGCCAATGTGCTCGCCAGCGGACTTCGCACCGGCGACATCATGCAGGACGGCATGACGCTGGTCTCCTGCACCGCCATGGGCAAAGCCGTTACCATCGAGCTTGATAAACTGGCGGCTTAACAAGGCCTCTTGCATCAAACTGCGCTTTGGCGTAAACCTTGGCGCGATCAAAAGGACGAGATGATGAAATTCGGCGTTTACAATCCGATGCCTGAAGCCTCCGCTGATAAGCGGTTGGAAAAGCTCGCCCTGATCACGGCTCCGACCAAACCGACCACAAAGACCATCACCACCGGATAGGCGGGCCATTACGCTTTTTTACGAACTGGCCCGCGAAATCCGCGGGCCTTTGTCGTTTCGAAAGATATGACTGTTGG